>Ga0209370_1000193_pt1 | contig 115818 bp, 108 predicted proteins | sample AgamicAtPrz_FD_187164 | JGI IMG/M metagenome (GOLD analysis project Ga0209370, IMG submission 187164) | Agave microbial communities from Guanajuato, Mexico - At.P.rz (SPAdes) (version 2) | ecosystem: Host-associated > Plants > Phyllosphere > Phylloplane/Leaf | place: Guanajuato, Mexico...
TTAAAACGTCGTAATGAATTACGTGTTCACTCAGCAAAGACTTGATATTTTTTAGAGCCCGGAGGCTTTGATATCAATCCTGCGAGTGCCCACACAGATTGTCTGATAAATTGTTAAAGAGCAGTGCCGCGATTTCTCTAGCGGCGCGGGATGCGTATATTACGCTTTCCGCATTTTCAGTCAAGCATTTATTTTTGCTTTTCTGATGGTTGCCGTTAAGACAACCGCTAAACACATCGCTTCGTAAACCGTTGTTCCGTGTCAGTGGAGGCGCAGTATAGGGATTTCTTTTGGGCTGACAAGTGCTAATTGCAAATTAAAATTCGAGTGCTGTTTTTTTCAACTAAACACCCCTAAATCGCCAGTTTTTCCAGCAGCGGAAAGCCATAGCGCTGTAAAACGGGTGATAACTGAACAGCCTCTTCATCCATCTGCGTACAAAACGCCACGTTGCCCGCATCAGAAACAGCGTCAGGCGCTTCATGCTCCAGCAGCCAAACGGTTCGACGCGCAATGGCAGCACCTGAATCCACCAGTCGCGTGCCCTCCGGCATCACGCACTGCAGTTCGTCACGCAGCAGCGGAAAGTGGGTGCAACCCAGCACCACAGTATCCGGAGGCTCTTTCATACGCAGCCACGGCTGAACCGTGCGACGCACATCGTCAAGCGATATAGATGCGCCGTGAAGCTTTGCCTCGGCCAATTCGACCAGCTCGGCTGAACCCAGCATCTCGATAGTGCATTCACGGGCAAACTGTTTCACCAGCTCATGGGTGTACGGGCGTTTAACCGTGCCGCGCGTGGCCAGCAATCCTACTACGCCATTCCGCGTAAGACGCGCGGCAGGTTTAATGGCGGGAACCACCCCCACCACGGGAAACGCAAAACGCGCCCGCAGCGCGGGAAGCGAAACTGTACTGGCTGAGTTGCAGGCGATGATCACCAGCGCCAAAGGAAAACGATGAGTAATTGCCGTTACGACAGCCACAACACGCTCAACAATGTACGCTTCGGTTTTTTCCCCGTAAGGAAAGCCTTCATTATCGAAGGCATAAAGGTAGTGGAGATCCGGCAACAACTGCCGGACTTCATCGTAGACGGAGAGCCCACCCACGCCAGAGTCAAAAACCAGCACGGTGGGACGCAGATCAGAAGCTGTAGCTGGCGCTGAGGGTGTATTCACGTCCAGGGGTTCGATAGCCATAAACCGTCTCGTAGTCCTTATCCAACAGATTGGCGATTTTACCACGAACTGTAAGATGAGACGTGACAGGATACGCAGCAGAGACATCCACCAAACTGTAACTCGGCATTGGCCGCTGAACATTGGCGTACTGATTACTGTTGTTATTCACGCTTTTACCAAAATACTGCCATGCGAGATCAATATCGATATCTCGCCATGTCCAATCGAGCTGATACTTATATTGCTGTCGTGAACGGTGCGCCAACAGTTCGTTGTCCTGATCCCGACGCGGATCGAGGTACTGGAGCGTAACGCGGTGCGTAAAGATACCGGTATCGACGCTTCCACTCCACTCAACCCCTTTGATGGTCGCTGATTGCACGTTGTAGTACGTGCCAACAAAATTCTCATCCGCCTGATAATCAATCAGGTTGTTGATCTTGTTTTGATAAAGATAGAGGTGCCAATCAACCGGACCGCTCGTGCCCTCAATTCCGGTCTCAATCTGGTGCGATTTTTCGGCCTGCAAATGGGGATTCGCTGCTACGGCTAATCGGCTCTGTCCGTACATTTGTCCCAGCGTGGGCGCCTCAAACGCCGTGCCATAAGAGAGAACAACGCGGTAATTCGGGACAAATTCCCAGCCAGCGGCCGCCTGCCAGGTACCATTCCAGCCAAACTGATTGTTCTCATCGCCGCGCAGCGCGCCTTCCAGCGTTAACGTATTGAAACGCTGCTGCGTGGTCACAAAATAGCCAGTGTTGATTCGGGTATATCTGTCGGCGCTATAGTGGTCGCTGGACGTCAGTTTTTGCTGTAGCCAATCAATCCCCGCACTCACGCTGCCGTTACCCAGCGCGACGCGGTTTCCCCACTGCAGATTACGTTGATTCATATCATCCAGCGAGGTGCCATCGTGATAGAGACCCAGCGTACTGGCGTAGTTGTAATCTTTGTAACGCTGCTCACTGTAAGTCAGCTCGGAAGAGTAAATGGCTTCCCTGAATCGCAGCCCACCTTCATACGTGTGGTTATAAACCTGCCGCTTATCGCCGCCGTCCTGATAGCCCGCGTCATAAGACGTATTGTTACCGTAACCATAACCGCGGAAAAACGCGGAAAGGTTAGGGTTGAATGTATGATTGATGCCCGCCCAAAAGGTTTTACTGCGAAATCCATCGCGATCGCGATCAACCGAGTAGGTTGACTGCGGCTGGATGTTATAACCCTGCGTGCCCTGAAAAGCCCCCGCAACGGTGACAAGCGTCTCGTCACCGATTTTCTGCCGCAGCGCGCCATCGTATTCCTGATAGCGATTGGAACCCAGGCTCGCACCGATTTTTCCGCCGGGCTGGTCGTTCTCAGTGATAATGTTAACCACGCCGCCAATGGCGTCGGCGCCGTACACGGCAGATCGCGGGCCGCGAATTACGTCAATACGCTGTATTAGTGCAAGCGGAATCTGGCTGAAGTCTGCAATGCCGGTAATGCCCGATTTCGCCAACGGGATGCCATCAATCAACACCAGCGTGTGGCGCGCTTCCGCACCGCGGATAGAGACAGAGCTGGCCTGACCCAGCCCACCGTTTTGTGCGATATCGACGCCGGGCAAGCGGCGCATCACATCCAGCAGGCTTTTCGCCTGCCAGCGGTCGATATCCTCGCGTGTGACCACAGCGTTCGGCGCCAGCACCGATGAAACCGGCTGCTGAAAACGGTTCGCCGTCACAATTTGCGTGTCGTCATCTTGTTGCGCGTAAGCCAATGGCGCCCAGAGCGAAAGCGCCGTTGCACTAAAGGCACACAGCGAGAACGTATTTTTTTTCATTGTTATAGCATCCAAAAGCTCAAGCAGGATGCCGCAGACCTACGATCGATAGCACGCGATGACCGTATGAATTGCGACGAGACACCGGCAGGTCTTCGGGCTGAGAACCATAAGTGATGACGACTTCCTATCAATAAGACAGTGTCTGCGAATGCACGCATCACGACATTCTTTACCGCTGCGCGTCAGCTCCAGAATCGCACTGGATTCCCTTTTCACTCAGAGAGGCCGGCGGGCGCAGTCTACGGTCAAGCACGCCTGGAATCCAGACTTGCCACGCGCAGGGCTGGACATCAGCAGGTGAATCCCTACAATCGCCCGGCATGCAGGCTTATTTTCAGGATTAACGATGACACCCGAACAACTCCCCATTGAACAATACGACGCGCAGCTGGCAGAAAAACGCCAGCGTTTACACGCGATGATGCTGCCCTATGCTGCGCCTGAGGTGGAGGTGTTTCGGTCGCCGGTGAGTCACTATCGTATGCGCGCTGAATTTCGCATTTGGCACGACGGCGACGATCTGTATCACATCATCTTTGATCAGCAGACCAAGCAGCGCATTCGCGTGGATCAATTTCCTGCCGCCAGCCGCTTGATCAACCAACTGATGCCCAACCTGATCGCAGCGATCCGCGATAATCCTGCGCTGCGCTTTAAACTGTTCCAGATTGATTATCTCTCCACCTTGAGCGAGCAGGTGGTGATTTCGCTGCTCTACCATCGCAAGCTGGAAGCAGACTGGACCCTTGCCGCTTCCGCGCTGCGCGACAGCCTGCGCGCGGAAGGGTTTGACGTCCAGTTGATTGGGCGCGCGACCAAAACCAAAATCTGCCTCGATCGCGATTACGTGGATGAGTGCCTGCCCGTGGCCGGCAAAGCCATGACCTATCGCCAGGTGGAAAACAGTTTTACCCAGCCGAATGCCGCGATGAATATTCAGATGCTGGAGTGGGCGCTGGATGTCACGCAGAACGCACGCGGAGACCTGCTGGAGCTTTACTGCGGCAATGGCAACTTCTCGCTGGCGCTGGCGCGTAATTTCCGCCGCGTATTAGCCACTGAAATCGCGAAACCGTCGGTAGCCTCGGCGCAATACAACATTGCCGTAAACCAGATTGATAACGTGCAAATTATTCGCATGGCGGCAGAAGAGTTTACACAGGCCATGAACGGCGTGCGCCGCTTCAACCGCCTGGAGGGCATCGACCTCAGCAGCTATCACTGTGAGACCATTTTTGTTGACCCACCGCGCAGCGGGTTGGATCCCGATACGGTGAAAATGGTGCAGGCGTATCCGCAGATTCTGTATATCTCCTGCAATCCGCAAACGCTTTGCGACAACCTCGCCACGCTCAGCGAAACGCACACGGTTTCACGCCTGGCGCTGTTTGATCAATTCCCATACACCCATCATATGGAGTGCGGCGTGCTGCTGACGCGCAAAGCGGGATAAAAAAACGGGAACCCTGCGGTTCCCGTTTCTACATCATGGTTTGTTTTTGTTGCGGCGGAAACGCGTAGCAATCCAGAACACCAGCGCCACCATCAAAATGGTGGGGATAAAATTGGAGCCAATATCCGGGTACTCAGCACGCACCAGCGCGCTATACACCAGAATACCCAGCAGGAAAAACGCGGCTGCCAGCGAAGGCATACCATCCGGCATATTGCGGTTGAGATAGCGCTGATGCAGGCTCCAGACCGCCAAACCCAAGGCGATCAGGGGGAAAATGGAAAACGGAACAAACGCGCTGAACAGCACCGAAAAGGAGCCGTTGATGGCTAAACCGGTGATAAAAGCTAGTAGTAATGTTCCTTTATCGCGAGGGTTTTGCTCAATCATGTCATTATCCTTGTCATCTTACTCTTCGGTTTTTTCAAGGGTTACCGCCAAACGCTCCTGCTCGCGGCGATACCAGTAATAAGCGCCTTTTGCGATCATCCTGAGCTGTAACACTAGGCGATCTTCCAGCTTGCGGCGCTGTTCGCTATCCACATCCAGCGCTTCTGCGCCCGCGCTGAAGACAATCGTGACCATGGCTTCAGCCTGCGCTTCGGTAAAGCTGCGCGGCATGCGATTTTCCAGCTCAAGGTAGTCCGCCAGCTCGGCGATAAAATGCTGAATTTCGCGCGCAACCGCCGCGCGAAACGCCGCTGACGTACCCGAACGTTCCCGCAGTAACAGGCGAAACGCGTTAGGGTTATTGCCGATGAATTCCATAAACGTGGCAACCGAGGTTTTGATGATGCTGCCGCCTTTGGCGATACGCTGTCGCGCCTGGCGCATCAGCTGACGCAGCATCAGACCGCTTTCGTCTACCATGGTTAAACCCAGCTCATCCACATCGCGAAAATGGCGATAAAACGATGTCGGCGCAATCCCCGCTTCGCGCGCCACTTCACGCAAACTGAGGCTAGCAAAACTCCTTTCTGCACTTAACTGACTGAAAGCTGCTTCAATCAGCGAACGTCTTGTACGTTCTTTTTGTTGCGCTCTGACGCCCATTTTCCCGGCCTTGTGAGTAAGCAGGCAGGCACTATAACAAACTTTTCAGCGTACAGTGGCGCAAACTTTGTGACCGGCTATGAACCTCACGCTTTGTCAATTTCAGGCAATTTTTGCTGTTAGAATTCAGAAGTGCGCGGCGAGATGTTAGAATCTCGTTGTAAAAATGTATAGAAACATAGGACGTACTGGTATGCAAAAGTCTTACGATTACGATGCCATTGTGATTGGCTCTGGCCCGGGCGGCGAAGGTGCAGCAATGGGCCTGGTAAAGCAGGGAGCGCACATTGCAGTGATCGAACGCTACCATAACATCGGCGGCGGTTGTACTCACTGGGGCACCATCCCTTCCAAAGCCTTGCGTCACGCTGTCAGCCGTATTATCGAATTCAACCAAAATCCTCTCTATAGCGATCACACCCGACTTCTCCGCTCCTCGTTCGCCGACATTCTCAATCACACGGAGAGCGTGATTAGCCAACAAACGGCTATGCGTCAGGGTTTCTATGAGCGCAACCGCTGCGAGCTTTTTCAAGGTGATGCGCACTTCGTTGACGCTAACACCATTGAAGTGGAGCAGCCCGATGGCACCCGCGAGCGGTTAACCGCGGAGAAGTTTGTTATCGCCTGCGGCTCGCGGCCGTATCATCCGGCGGACGTGGATTTTACCCATCCGCGCATTTACGATTCCGACTCGATCCTCAATCTGCACCATGAACCCGGCCACGTGATTATCTACGGTGCAGGGGTGATTGGCTGTGAATATGCGTCTATCTTCCGCGGTCTTAACGTCAAAGTTGATTTAATCAACACCCGCGATCGCCTGCTGGCCTTCCTCGATCAGGAGATGTCCGACTCGCTTTCCTATCACTTCTGGAACAGCGGCGTGGTGATTCGCCATAACGAAGAGTTTGAGAAAATTGAAGGCGTCAGTGACGGCGTGATCATGCACCTCAAATCAGGCAAAAAAGTAAAAGCCGATTGCCTGCTCTACGCCAACGGACGCACCGGTAATACCGATTCGCTGTCGTTGGAAAACGTGGGTCTTGAAGCCGATGGTCGCGGCCTGCTTAAAGTGAACAGCATGTACCAGACCGCGCAGCCGCACATTTATGCGGTGGGGGATGTGATTGGTTATCCCAGCCTGGCGTCAGCCGCGTACGATCAGGGCCGCATTGCCGCACAAGCCATCATTAAAGGCGAAGCGACTGCACATCTGATTGAAGACATTCCAACGGGGATCTACACCATCCCGGAGATCAGCTCCGTCGGCAAAACCGAACAGCAGCTCACCGCAATGAAAGTGCCGTATGAAGTGGGTCGGGCGCAGTTTAAACATCTGGCGCGTGCGCAGATTGTTGGCATGCACGTGGGCAGTTTGAAAATCCTGTTCCACCGTGAAACCAAGGAGATTTTGGGGATCCACTGCTTTGGCGAACGTGCCGCAGAGATTATTCACATCGGCCAGGCCATCATGGAGCAGAAAAACGGCGGTAACACGATTGAGTACTTCGTGAATACCACCTTTAACTACCCCACTATGGCCGAAGCCTATCGCGTTGCGGCGCTAAACGGCTTAAACCGCCTGTTTTAACGCGTTGTCCAGATAACCCTGCATGTGGGTTTTAATTGCTTCTGCCAGCTGCTCATAGCGGCTGCGCAGGGGCGATCCTGGGCGATAAACCAGCGCGATAGTGCGCTGCGGCACCGGCTTATAGCATGGCAGGTAGCAGACACCGTCACGCACACGCTGATTCGGCACTGCCAGCGAAGGCAGCAGCGTAATACCGCTTCCCGCCGCAACCATATTACGCAGCGTTTCAAGACTGGTGGCACGAAAATGTGTGTCTTCATCCGCGCCCGCTTCAAAGCAGAATCCCATCGCCTGATCGCGCAGACAGTGGCCGTCTTCCAGCATCAACAGCTTCTCACCGGCGAGATCGGACATAGGAACGCGATCGCGATCGCGCCACGGATGATCTTCATACACCGCCAGCTTCATTGGCTCGTCAAACAGCGGCACCTCAATAAAAGCTTCGCTCTCTTTCACCAGCGCCAGAATGGCGCAGTCCAGCTTGCCGCTGTCGAGTTGTGACAGCAGCTGTTGCGTCTGCGCTTCATGCAGATACATTTCAAGCTTGGGGAACGTCTGATGCAGCATGGGAATAATGTGCGGCAGCAAGTACGGGCCCGTGGTGGGAATCAAACCAATGTGCAGCGGCCCGGACATCGCCTCGCCCTGCTGGCTCGCCATTTCCTTCAGCACTTTGACTTCCCGGAGCACCGTGCGCGCCTGATCCACCAGCAGCAGTCCAGCCTGGGTAAACAACACTTTGCGGCTGGTACGCTCCAGCAACATTACACCGAGTTCATCTTCCAGCTTACGAATCTGTCCACTTAACGTCGGTTGGCTGACATGACAGGCGTCAGCGGCACGTCGAAAATGACGATGCTCCGCAAGCGAAACCAGATACTCCAGATCACGAATGTTCATTGATATCCTCCAGACCACGATAGCCCGTGGCGATAGATAGAATAGCAATGAACGATTAGCCCTATCAAGCCACATGCAGGAATAATACCGCCCATAAGTGAAGGAGCAGTAGACATCGGCTCAACCCCATCACCGTTTTGGCACCGGACGTGCCGAAACTTGATGATGTACCCATAACAAGATGTCATTCCGAAACTAGAGGTTCGCGGGCCCCCGTCAAGGTGCCCGCTTTTTTTTTGCTTAGCCTAAGCGCTTTTTGGCTTCGGCAAGGGCAAAGGCCACCTGCTGTGGCGCGACACCACCTTGCGCGTTGCGCTTATCCAGGCACGATTGCAGAGAGAGAATGGGATACACATCGTCTTCAATGACGGCGCTGAACTGCTTGAGCTGCGCCAGACTAAGGGCTTCCAGTGCTACACCCTGCTGAATAGCGGCAACAACCGTCTCACCTACAATATGGTGCGCTTCGCGGAACGGTACGCCCTTGGCAACCAGGTAATCCGCCAGCTCGGTTGAGTTTGCGTAGCCTTGCTCCGCCGCTTCCTGACAGCGCGGACGTTTCACCTGTAAGCCATCCAGCACCAGCACCGACATATGCAGGCAGTCCAGCCAGGTATCGAGCGCGTCAAACAGCCCTTCTTTGTCTTCCTGCATATCTTTGTTGTAGGCCAGCGGCAGCCCTTTCAAGGTCATCATCATGCCGGTCAACGCGCCCTGCACGCGCCCGCATTTGCCGCGAATCAGCTCCAGCGCATCCGGGTTTTTCTTCTGCGGCATCAGCGACGAGCCAGAGGTGACTTTGTCGGACAGCTCGATAAAGCCCGCTTCTCCGGTGTTAAAGAAGATCATATCTTCCGCGAAGCGCGACAGGTGCACCATGCCGATGGACGCATCCGACAGCAGCTCCAGCACGTGGTCGCGGTCAGAAACCGTGTCCAGACTGTTGCGCGTGGCGGATGCAAAGCCCAGCCAGCCGGCCAACTGCTGACGATCGATCTCGTACGCGGTACCCGCCAGTGCACCGCAGCCCAGCGGGCTGACGTCCAGACGCTTGAGGGTATCCTGCAGGCGACTCTCGTCGCGTGCCAGCATCTCCACATAGGCCAGACACCAGTGGGCGAAGGTCACCGGCTGCGCGCGCTGCAGGTGCGTATAGCCCGGCATCACCGCATCCTGATTCGCCTCAGCGCTGACCACCAGCGCGGATTGCAGCTGGCGTGTGGCCTCTAAGAGCAGGCTCACTTGCTCTTTGCACCACAGTTTTAGATCGGTGGCGACCTGGTCATTACGGCTGCGGCCGGTGTGCAGTTTTTTGCCCAACGCGCCTACCTTTTCAATCAACTTGCCTTCTACCCAGCTGTGGATATCTTCCGCATCGCTTTGCAGAATCTGCTCCGGGTTGGCGCGCACCTCGGCCAGCAGCGCATGCAGCGCGGCTTCCAGCTGCTGCTGCTCGTCGCTGCTCAGTACGTTCACTGTCACCAGCGCTTTTGACCACGCCACTGAACCAATGATGTCCTGTTCCGCAAGGCGGTAATCAAAGCGCAGAGAATCGTTAAACTGTTTGAACCGTTGGTCTGCTGCCTGTGAAAAACGTCCACCCCAAAGTGCCATCTGCATTACTCCTGAATCCGTTAAACAAAGGGCGGCCTCAGCCGCCCTTGCACATGTATTATCAATCGCGCGGTTATTTTTTCTGCTCGTTCAGCGCACGAATGCGTGAAGAGAGCGAGAACAGGCGAATGAAGCCGCCCGCGTGGCGATGGTCGTAAACCTCGTCTTCGCCGAAGGTGGCGAACTCTTCAGAGTAGAGGCTGTTGGCGGAGGTCTTCTGGATCGCCGTGGCCTGGCCTTTGTACAGCTGCAGCACCACTTCACCGTTGACCTGCTCTGCCAGCGACTCAGCGGCAGCCTGAATGGACAGACGCAGCGGAGCGAACCAGCGGCCATCGTAAACCACGTAAGACATTTCATGGCCCAGCTGTTCACGCCACTTGAAGCTATCGCGGTCCAGGACCAACTGTTCAACCGCACGCAGCGCGTTGACCATAATGGTGCCGCCGGGGGTTTCGTAGCAGCCGCGTGATTTAATGCCCACCAGGCGGTTTTCCACAATATCGATACGGCCCACGCCGTGTTTAGCACCCAGCGCGTTGAGTTTTTCCAGACACTGGAACGGGCTCATCGCTTCGCCGTTCACGGCGACAACGCGGCCTTTTTCCACGGTCACAGTGACGTTTTCTGGCTGGTCAGGCGCTTCCAGCGGGTCAACGGTCCAGACCCAGCAATCTTTGTTTGGCGCATTGGCTGGGCTCTCCAGCACGCCGCCTTCGGTAGAGATGTGCCAGGCGTTCTCATCGCGGCTGTAGATTTTTTCCAGCGACGCGGTGGTAGGAATGTTGCGTTCTTTCAGGTAATCCAGCAGCGCTTCACGTGAGCGCAGGTTCCATTCACGCCAAGGTGCCACCACTTTGAGCTGTGGCGCCAGGGCGGTGTAGGTGGTTTCGAAACGCACCTGGTCGTTGCCTTTACCGGTCGCACCGTGGCACAGCGCATCCGCACCCACTTTCAGCGCCAGCTCAACCTGCGCTTTGGCGATAATGGGCCGCGCCATAGAGGTGCCCAGCAGGTAAGTGCCTTCATAGAGCGCACCGGTTTGCAGCACCGGATACACGTAATCACTGATGAAGGCTTCACGCAGATCCACCACGTGGCATTCGGATGCGCCTGACTGCAGGGCTTTTTTCTCAACGCCTTCCAGATCGGCCGGATCCTGACCAATGTTGGCCACAAACGCCACGACTTCGCAGCCGCCATAGTTCTCTTTCAGCCATGGAATGATGGCGGAAGTATCAAGACCGCCCGAATAGGCCAGAACGATTTTTTTGATGTTTTGCGTGCTCATTTCTTAAATCCTTGATTAAGCGAGAATCCGGGTGCCAATCGACACACCGTTGAAAAGGGTTGGCAGCTGTTCTGCATGGCGCCAGCTGGCGATATCCACCGGGCGACCCAGCGTGCGTGCAGCGTCGAGTGCCGCATTCACTTTCACAATCATCCCGTCGGTAATAATGCCCTGCGCAATGAGCTGCTCGGCTTTCGCCGCCGTCATCTCTTCAATACGCTGACCTTTGCCATCAAGAATACCGCTGACATCAGACAGCAGCACCAGATCGGCACCGAGGGTAGCGGCCAGCGCGGTGGCGGCCTGGTCGGCGTTGACGTTCATCAACGCGCCGTCGTCGGTAATACCAATGGAACTGACCACCGGCATATAGCCTGCACTCAGTAACGTGTTGAGCAGCGCCGGGTTCCCCGGCGTGGCATTCCCGACGTGGCCCAGCTCTTCGTCAAACTGCGCCACATTCACTAAACCGGCATCGCCAAGGCACAGGCCCACTGCGTTGATGCCATATTTCTTTGCCCATGCCAGCAGCGTTTTGTTGGCCGTACCGGCCAGCGCACCGGTAATAATGTCGATCTGGTCAGCAGGGGTGACGCGCAGGCCGTTTTTCTTCATCACCGGCAGGGCCAGTTTCTTCATCAACTCATCCACCAGGCAGCCGCCGCCGTGGACAATGATCAGCGGGCGCTGATGCGCATTGCGATAACTCAGTAAGGCATCAAACAAACGTGCCAGCGCTTCTTCGCTATCCAGCAGCACACCGCCCAGCTTAATGATCAAAGGATTCATGGCGTATTCCGTCGGTTAAATCAGTGACAGCGTTTCGGGGAAGCCGAAACGGATGTTTAAACATTGCACCGCCTGCGAGGAGGCGCCTTTCAGCAGATTGTCTTCCGCTGCGACCACAATCAGGTGCTCGCCCTGCATGGCAAAGCCCAGGTCACAAAACGGCAGTCCCACCACGCCTTTTAACGCAGGCAGATCCTTGTCGTAGAGGCGAACCAGCGGTTTATCGTGGTAGGCCTGATGGAAGGCATCGGCCACTTGCTGCTGGGTGACGCCCGCGTTAAGGCGACAGGTTACGGTCGCCAGAATGCCGCGCGGGAAATTGCCCAGGTGCGGCGTGAAAATCACCGGCGCGCCGAGATGCGCGACGATTTCCGGATGATGGCGGTGGTTGAACACGCCGTAGGCATGCAGGCTCACTTCGCAGAAGCTGGTTTTTACGCTGGCTTTGCGCCCTGCGCCGCTCACGCCGCTGGTGGCGTTGATCACCGGCCACTGCGCATCATTAAGCAGTCCGGCCTTGAGCAGGGGTTTCAGCGCTAATTGCGCAGCGGTGGGATAACAGCCCGGCACGGCCACCAGCTGCGCGTCTTTGATCTGCGCGTGGTTCCACTCGGCCAGACCGTACACCGCTTTATCCAGCCACGCCGCATGCTGATGGCTAAAGCCGTAATACTCGGTATAGAACGCCTCATCCTTCACGCGAAACGCACCTGACAGGTCGAAGACCACGCAGCCCGCTTTCAGAAACGCGGGCGCCAGGTCGTGGCTGACTTCGTGCGCCGTGGCGAGAAACACCACATCAACCTTGCCTGCCCACTCGTCGGCGCTGCTCAACGGCTGCAGGGGCAAATCCACGATACCTTTGAGCTGCGGATGCAAATCCGACAGCAGCTTTCCGGCATCCGGGCTTTGCGCTGAAACCGCCAAAGCGGTTATGTTCATATGCGGATGGCGATTCAGGTAAGTGGCAAGCTCTACGCCAGCGTAACCACTGGCACCAACGATCAGCGTATTCAACATCAGCCTGTATACCTTATTACAGTCACTCGTTCCGGGTCGCGGCCTTGCCCCGTTACCCATGATGCCGTTTGCCGTGGTTTTCCAGTTCACAAGCAGACGACGTTAATGTATTTTTATTCACTATTAATGCATGAATATTGATACATCCTAACCCAAGGGCCGTCAACAGTGAAGACAAAATTACCACCTTTTATCGAACTCTACCGCCAGCTGATTGCCACCCCGTCAATCAGCGCCACCGACAGCGCACTCGATCAGAGCAATGAAACTTTAATCAATTTACTGGCAGGCTGGTTCCGTGATATCGGCTTCAGCGTTGAGGTGCAGCCGGTACCCGGTACGCGCCACAAATTCAATATGCTGGCTCGCAGCGGTACCGGCGCTGGCGGCCTACTGCTGGCAGGCCATACCGACACCGTGCCGTTTGACGATGGCCGCTGGACGCGCGATCCCTTCACGCTCACCGAACACGACAACAAACTTTATGGCTTGGGCACGGCGGACATGAAAGGCTTTTTTGCTTTCATTCTCGATGCCCTGCGTGACGTGGATGTGACGCAGCTCAGCAAGCCGCTGTACGTGCTCGCCACCGCCGACGAAGAGACGACGATGGCGGGCGCGAAGTACTTCTCTGAATCCACCGCGCTGCGTCCTGATTGCGCCATCATCGGTGAGCCGACCTCGCTTAAGCCCGTGCGAGCGCATAAAGGCCACTTGTCTCAAGCGATCCGCATTCAAGGCCAGTCCGGCCACTCCAGCGATCCGGCGCGCGGCGTCAATGCCATCGAGCTGATGCATGAGTCGATTACGCAGCTGATGGAACTGCGTAACACGCTAAAAACGCGCTACAACCACGACGGCTTTGCCATTCCTTATCCCACCATGAATTTTGGTCATATTCACGGTGGCGATGCCGCAAACCGGATCTGCGCCTGCTGTGAGCTGCATATGGATATCCGTCCGCTGCCCGGTTTAACCCTGAGCGAACTGGATGGCCTGCTGAATGAGGCGCTGGCACCGGTGAGCGCGCGCTGGCCCGGCAGGCTAACGGTGGGCGAGCTGCACCCGCCAATCCCCGGCTACGAGTGTCCCGCCAATCATGAGTTGGTTCAGGTGGTGGAAAAACTCTTGGGCGTGCCTACCGAAGTCGTGAATTACTGCACGGAAGCACCGTTTATTCAGCAACTGTGCCCTACGCTGGTATTAGGGCCAGGATCGATCAATCAGGCGCACCAGCCGGATGAATTTATCGATACCGCATTCATTAAGCCTACGCATGCGCTTATTACCCAGCTTGTGCAGCATTTTTGCCACGGATAACTAAACATTGGGGCAATTCACTGTGTAAACGGTAAATTGCCCGGTCAATGTGCGGCATTGCATAATAAGATTAACTTATCTCGCTCCCCTGCCGTGAAATTCTATAAATATCTGGTAGTTATACATTAACTTTCACTTATTTAAGTCAATTGACGAACTGGCCGAACCGTGGCTAGATAAAAGACGATGTTATGCCTCTCAGGCGTAGGCGTATTTACAAGACGATAAGGGTGTCAGGGTCACATGAACGAACAATATTCCGCTATGCGAAGTAATGTCAGTATGCTCGGCAAACTGCTCGGGGATACGATTAAGGATGCGCTGGGAGAGAACATCCTCGACCGGGTGGAAACCATCCGTAAACTCTCCAAGTCATCCCGCGCAGGCAATGACACTCATCGTAAGGAACTGCTGAACACGCTGCAAAACCTCTCTAACGACGAGCTTTTACCCGTCGCACGCGCATTTAGCCAGTTCCTGAATCTCACCAACGTCGCGGAGCAGTACCAGACCATTTCACGCAGCGGCGACGGCGCCAACCACCCTGAATTATTGAAGAAAACTTTTGCACGTTTGCAGCAGCAAAAAGCGATCAGCGAAAGCGCGATTCGCGCGGCGATTGAAGATCTGTCGCTGGAGCTGGTGCTGACCGCACACCCAACGGAAATCACGCGCCGCACGCTGATTCATATGCTGGGCGAGGTGAACAGCTGCCTGCAACAGCTCGACCATACCGACATTAGCGAGTATGAGCGCAATCAGGTGATGCGTCGTCTGCGCCAGCTGGTCGCCCAGGCGTGGCACACCGATGAAATTCGTAAATATCGCCCAACGCCGGTTGATGAAGCCAAATGGGGCTTCGCGGTGGTGGAAAACAGCCTGTGGCAAGGCGTACCGGCATTTCTGCGTGAGCTTAATGAACAGGTGGAAGAGACCTTTGGCATCACGCTGCCGGTGGATTTTGTACCGGTGACGTTCACGTCGTGGATGGGCGGCGATCGCGACGGCAACCCCAACGTCACGGCCCCCATTACGCGCCACGTGATGCAGCTAAGCCGCTGGAAGGCCGCCGACCTGTTCCTGCGCGACATTGGCGTGCTGATCTCTGAGCTCTCTATGGCGGAGTGCAACGACGAGGTGCGGGCGCTGTGCGGCGACGCCGAGGCGCTAGAGCCGTACCGCATGATCTTAAAAGGTCTGCGCCATCAGCTGATGACGACGCAAACTTATCTTGAGCGCCGCTTGAAAGGCGAGCGCCTGCCGAAACCGGACGACCTGCTGGTCTCCAACGATCAGCTGTGGGAGCCGCTGTACGCCATCTACCAATCCTTACAGCAGTGCGGCATGGGCATTATCGCCAACGGCCAGCTGCTGGATACGCTGCGCCGCGTGAAGTGCTTCGGCGTGCCGCTGGTGCGTATTGATATTCGCCAGGAGAGCACGCGCCATACCGAAGCCATTGCGGAAGTCACGCGCTATTTAGGCTTGGGCGACTATGAAAGCTGGTCCGAAGCCGATAAGCAGGCGTTCCTGATCCGTGAACTCAACTCCAAGCGCCCTTTGCTGCCGCATCAGTGGCAACCCAGCGACAATACCCTTGAAGTGCTGGAGACCTGTAAAGTGGCGGCGGAAGCGCCGCAGGGCTCAATCGCAGCCTATGTCATTTCCATGGCAAAAACGCCGTCTGACGTGCTGGCCGTGCATTTGCTGTTAAAAGAAGCCGGTATCCCTTACGCCATGCCGGTAGCCCCGCTGTTTGAAACGCTGGATGACCTCAACAATGCCAATGATGTGATGCGCCAGCTGCTGAACATTGACTGGTATCGCGGATTCATCAACGGCAAGCAGATGGTGATGATTGGCTATTCCGACTCGGCAAAAGATGCCGGCGTGATGGCCGCCAGCTGGGCGCAGTATCAAGCCCAGGATGCCCTGATTAAAACCTGTGAGCAGGCCGGTATTACCCTCACGCTGTTCCACGGGCGCGGCGGTTCGATTGGGCGCGGCGGTGCACCTGCGCATGCGGCGCTGCTGTCACAGCCGCCGGGCAGCCTGAAAGGCGGCCTGCGCGTCACCGAGCAGGGCGAAATGATCCGCTTCAAATACGGTCTGCCGGAGATCACCATCGCCAGCCTGTCGCTCTACACCGGCGCGATTCTGGAAGCCAACCTGATGCCGCCGCCGGAGCCCAAGCGCGAATGGCAGGCCATCATGAACGGTCTGTCGGCGCACTCGTGTGCGATGTACCGGGGCTACGTGCGCGAAAATCCTGACTTTGTGCCTTACTTCCGCTCGGCAACGCCAGAGCAAGAGTTGGGCAAGCTGCCGCTGGGCTCGCGTCCGGCTAAACGTCGTCCAACCGGCGGCGTTGAGTCGCTGCGCGCCATTCCGTGGATTTTCGCCTGGACGCAAAACCGCCTGATGCTGCCCGCCTGGCTCGGCGCAGGGGCAGCGCTGCAAAAAGCCATGGATGAGGGCCAGCGCGATCAGCTGGAGACGATGTGTCGCGAATGGCCGTTCTTTGCGACCCGCCTGGGCATGCTGGAGATGGTGTTCTCGAAAGCCGATCTGTGGCTGGCGGAATATTACGATCAGCGCCTGGTGGATAAATCCCTGTGGCCGCTGGGCAAACAGCTGCGTGACCAGCTGGACGCCGACATTAAAGCGGTGTTGACCATTGCCAATGATGCGCACCTGATGGCGGATCAGCCGTGGATTGCGGAATCTATCGCGCTGCGCAACGTCTATACCGATCCGCTGAATGTGCTGCAGGCGGAGCTGCTGCACCGTGCGCGCGAACAGGAAGCACGCGGTGATGAAGCCGATCCGCGCGTGGAGCAAGCCCTGATGGTCACCATTGCGGGCGTGGCCGCCGGCATGCGCAACACCGGTTAAGCTCCCGCGTTTGCCATTAAAAAGGGGCCCTTAGCCCCTTTTTTTTATGCGTCCGGCGCGGTAACAATGCCGTAACGGCGCGGCGGCGATGCCGGCATTGAGAGAGGAAACGCAGACCGCGTCCGCGGCCTGCGTGGCGGGCAAACTACAGCAGCTGGGCGAGACGATTGATATCCGATTGAATGGCACCGGCGGTGACGTCACGGCCGGCGCCCGGCCCGCGAATCACCAGCGGATTGTCGCGATACCAGCGGCTTTCAATCGCGAACACGTTATCGCACGGCAGCAGCGCCGCCAGCGGATGCTCCGGGCGCACCGCCTCTACGCCCACGCGCGCTTTGCCGTTGGCATCGAAGCGCGCCACGTAGCGCAGCACCAGGCCCATCTCTTGTGCGGCTTCCAGACGCTGTAGCATCTGATCGTTAAGCGTATCGGCGTTTTCAAAGAAGTGATCAATCGATTCCTCTTTACACACCGCGGGCACCAGCGACTCCACGCGCACCTGATCCGGTTCGATGTCGTAACCCGCCTCGCGCGCCAGAATCACCAGCTTGCGCATCACATCCTGCCCCGACAGATCCACGCGCGGATCGGGCTCCGTTAAGCCTTGCTGCCACGCCTGATCCACCAGCTCGCTGAACGGCACCGTGCCGTCAAACTGCAGGAACAGCCAGGAGAGCGTGCCGGAAAAGATCCCGCTGATAGCAAGAATGCTGTCGCCGCTCTCGCGTAAATCGCGCACCGTGTGGTTAACCGGTAAACCTGCCCCCACCGTTGCGTTGTAGAGCCAGTGGCGACCGGTTTTGGCGAAGGCATCACGTACCTGCCGCCAGCTTTTACTGTTGGACGCGCCAGCCACTTTGTTGGCGCTGATGACGTGAAAGCCGTGGCTGGCAAAATCGAGATACTGCTGCGCCAGTGGCTCGCTGGCGGTGACATCCAGCACCACTAAATCATCAAACGGATGGGCGCGCATCCACAGGAACAGCGACTCTTCATCACGCTCCACGGCTTCATCATCAAAGAACGCCAGCGCCCGGCTAGCGTCGAGTCCCGTTTCGCTTAACAGGCTGCGACGGCTATCGACTACGCCAGCCAGCACAAACTCAAAGCCGGTACGCGCGGAAAGCGTCTCTTGCTCACGGGCAAACAGCTCCAGCCAGCGCGAGCCGATATTGCCTTTGCCAAACAGCATTAAACCAATGCGCTTCTCGGCGCGAAACAGCGACTGGTGCAATCCCTGAATCAGATGTTGCGTCGGCCCGACGCGCAGCACGGCAACAATGCTGATGTGATCTTCAGACTGCCAGACAAATTCAACCGGCTGATCGTTAATTTGCTGCCAAAAACGGTGACTGTGCAGCGGGTTACGCGTGACGCCTGCACCGACCAGCGCCACCAGCGCGAGCCCTTCGCGCAGTTGCAAATGGCCAGGAATGGCGGCGTCCTGCAGCAGCGTGAAGGCGCTGTCCACTACCTCGGAGGTATAGCAGAGCTGCAGCAGACGGCGATCGGGATGAATCCCCATGGCCAGCGGGCGCAGCTGAGCACGCTTCAGCAGGAGATCGATCTCTTTCTGCTGGGTTTTAAAATCGTGATTGTCGGGGATCTGAATCTCCACCAGGCAAACATCATCGTGGCTGGTGACAATACGTGCGCCGGTACCCGAAGCCAGTACGCGCTCAATGCGCGTTGAGCCCTGCTCCGGCTGGTAGCTACAGCGCAGCTGCAAATCGATATCGCTATTGGACACCGGCTGTAAAGTGCGCGTATGCAGCACCGGTGCGGCGAGACGCGCCAGCTCGCTGGCTTCATCCAGACGCAGCAGCGGCAGCAGACAGGCATCAGATACTTTGCGCGGATCGGCGCTGTAAACCCCGGCGACGTCACTCCAGATCGTCACGCGCCCCACGCCCGCCAGGGCGCCTATCTGCGTAGCCGAGTAGTCAGAACCGTTGCGGCCAAGCAGCACGGTTTCGCCTGCGTCATTGCGGCTGATAAAGCCGGTCACCACCAGACGCCGATGCGGATGCTGCGCCAGCAGCGCCTGCAACAGCGGCCAGGATTTGCCTTCGTCAACCTGCGGCTGGGCCGCGCGTTCCGCGCGTAAAAAGTCACGCGCGTCCAGCCATGCGGCATCCAGATCGCGCTGCGCCAGCACCGCCGCCATCAGACGTGCAGACCAAATTTCCCCGTGCCCGACCACCTCAGCATATATCGCGTCGGTGAGGGTGCCGTCCAGCAGCGCCGCCAGACGTTCCAGATCGCGGATAAACGCGGTAGTGAGGGTTTCAGCCAGCTCAGCAGGCAGCAGCGCAGCAATCAGCTCGCTGTGATAACGTCGTAAAGCCTGTTGCACCTGGTGGGCGGAGAGCCGGTCGCTCTGGCTCAGCTTGAGCCAGCTAATCAGCTGATTCGTGGTGCTGCCCGCCGCAGACACCACCATCAAATCACCCGGCTGGCTGTAATCCGCTATAATGCTGGCGACGCGCTGGTAACAGCGTGCGTCCGCCAGACTACTGCCACCAAATTTGTGCAACTGCTTGATCGGCGTTCCCGCGCCTGCTGAAATCGTCATGGTTATTCCTCGGCTGCGATCCGGAATGCATTATCCAGGTCGGCGATTAAATCTTCGTGATCTTCTATACCCACAGAAACACGCAGCAGCGTGTCAGAAATGCCCGCTGCCGCACGGGCTTCTGCCGACATGCCCGCGTGGGTCATGGTGGCGGTGTGCGAAATCAGGCTTTCCACGCCGCCCAGCGACTCTGCCAGCGTAAACAGCTGGAGCGCTTTCAGGAACCGGCGCAGGCGCGCCTCATCGGCGTCCAGTTCAAAACTTAACATGGCACCAAAACCGCGCTGTTGACGTACCGCAACCTCATGACCGGCATTTTCCGGCAAAGATGGATGATACAGCTTTTTCACCAGCGGTTGCTGGCGCAGGTAATCAACAATCGCCAGCGCGTTGCGCTGCGCTGCCGCCATGCGCGGCGCCAGCGTACGCAGACCGCGCAGCAGTAAATAGCTGTCAAAGGCCGCGCCGGTAACCCCAATATTGTTCGCCCACCAGGCAAGTTCGGTGGCCACCGCCGGATCTTTGGCGATAACGGTGCCCGCGACCACGTCAGAGTGGCCATTGAGGTATTTAGTACAGGAGTGCAGCACCAGATCGGCACCCAGCGCCAGGGGATTCTGCAGGGCCGGGCTCAGGAAAGTGTTATCCACCACGCTCACCGCGCCCGCCTCGCGCGCAGCCTGGCAAATGGCGGCAATATCCACCACGCGCAGCAGCGGATTGCTCGGGCTTTCTACCAGCACTAGCTTCGGCTTTTCCGCCAGCGCCGCGTCCAGCGCCTGTTTATCGCCCTGGTCAACGAACTTGACCCGGTACGCGCCGCGCTTGCTCAGGCTGTCAAACAGGCGATAGCTACCGCCGTAACAGTCGTGCGGCGCCACCAGCAGATCGCCTGGCTTCAGAAACACCGTGGTCACAAGGTGGATCGCGGACATACCGGTATTGGTCAGCACCGCGCCTGCGCCACCTTCCAGCTCTGCCAGCGCACGCTGTACCACATCGCGCGTTGGATTGCCGCGGCGCGAATAATCATGCGCGCGCGGTTCATTGAAATCGAGGAAGTTATAGGTGCTGGAGAGATGAATCGGTGGGACAACGCAGCCATACTGCTCGTCATCATTTAAACCGCTGCGTACCGCGATGGTGGCCTGTTTACGCGTCATGGTGGTCGCTGTTCCTGAAGTGTAAAAATGAAACATCAGGATAACATCCCGACCACGGACGTCAATACATCTGGACATCTAAATGTCTTTGCGTATAGATTGAGCATCGGGGCAATAACCGCTAAAATCACGCGTCATCGCCTGGTGTTCAGCGCGCTTTGTTGCGACAAGCGCAGCGCAAGCATAAAACCGGCAGTATGAGCGGTCAGGCATCGAAAAAGCGGGCACAATCAACGGATTTCCCCATATTCAACTTTTATTGATTAAGGTAACCCATGGCTGAATGGAATGGCGAATATATCAGCCCTTACGCTGAACACGGTAAAAAGAGCGAGCAGGTTAAGAAAATAACCGTCTCTATCCCGCTGAAGGTTCTTAAAATTTTAACGGATGAGCGCACGCGCCGTCAGGTCAATAACCTGCGCCACGCCACCAACAGCGAGCTACTGTGTGAAGCCTTTTTGCACGCCTTCACCGGGCAACCTTTACCGGATGACGTAGATTTGCGTAAAGAGCGCAGTGATGAAATCCCAGAAGAGGCGAAACAGATCATGCGCGAAATGGGCATTGATCCGGATACCTGGGAATACTGAGTGCAGAAATAAAAAAACCCAGCCGAGGCTGGGTTTTTTCATGCTTCCGAATCAAAGTGATTCGACGGCAAAAAATCTTATTTCTTGCTGCCAGGGATGCTGAAACGCTTGTTGAAGCGATCAACACGACCACCGGAGTCAACAACACGCTGCTTACCGGTGTAGAACGGGTGGCATTTGCCGCACACGTCCAGGTTCAGCGTACCGGTCATGGTAGAACGGGTGTTGATCACGTTACCGCAAGAGCAGGTGATGGTCACAGCTTCGTATTTCGGGTGAATACCTTGTTTCATGGGAGAACCTCATAAAAGGCCGTGTCGCTCTCCGTGCCAGGCGAACCTGCACAGCACCACACGCGGTTAAAAATTAAGTGTATCTTTGACGAGCCATCTCATCAAAGGCGGCATAGTATACAGAAAATAACCGCTTCTGGCAAATAGCGGCAATGCATACCCGCTGGCGATTCCAGCGTGTACACTACTTCTCCTTATGACACAGCCCGATAGAGATCGACATGCCCGTTGTTCAGGTTGCCCTGCCCGTCCCGCTGCCTCGCGTCTTTGACTACCTGCTGCCTGCCAATACCGCGCAGCCGGTCGCTGGCGCGCGCGTGAGCGTACCGTTCGGCAAGCGCAAAATGCTGGGCATTGTCACCGCTGTGCAGCCCACCAGCGACCTGCCGCTGACGCAGCTCAAGGAAATTGACGCGGTACTGGACGATCGCAGTCTGTTCTCGCCGGCGCTGTGGCGCATTCTTCACTGGGCGGCGCACTACTATCACTCGCCGCTGGGCGAGGTGCTGAGCCATGCGCTGCCGGTGCTGCTGCGCCAGGGGAAACCCGCGCAAGACGCGCCGCTTTGGCAATGGATCGTCAATGACGCCGGACGTGAAGTGGCGATAGAGAGCCTGAAGCGCGCACCCAAGCAGCAGCAGGCGCTGGCGGCGTTGCGCCAGCGGCCGCTGTATCGCCACCAAGTCGCAGAGCACGATCTCACCGATGCGGCGCTGCAGGCGCTGCGGGAAAAAGGGCTGTGCGACTTGCGCGAACGCGCGCCGCAGCCGCACGACTGGCGCGACACCTTCGCCGTTAAGGGCGAACGGCTACGCCTGAATACAGAACAAGCTATGGCGGTGGGTGCCATTCGCAGCGAGGACGACCATTACGCCGCCTGGCTGCTTGCCGGGATCACCGGCTCGGGCAAAACCGAAGTGTATCTCAGCGTGCTGGAAAACGTGCTGGCGCGCGGCAAGCAAGCGCTGGTGCTGGTGCCTGAAATTGGCCTGACGCCACAAACCATCGCCCGCTTTCGCGAACGCTTTGACGCGCCGGTGGATGTGCTGCATTCGGCACTGAACGACAGCGAGCGCCTGGCGGTATGGCTGCGCGCGCGCAGCGGTGAAACCGCCATCGTGATTGGCACCCGCTCTGCGCTCTTTACCCCGCTGGCACGGCCCGGCGTGATCATCATTGATGAAGAGCACGACAGCTCCTACAAACAGCAAGAAGGCTGGCGCTATCAGGCGCGCGATCTGGCGGTATTCCGCGCCCATGAAGAGAACATCCCGATTGTGATGGGTTCCGCCACCCCCGCGCTGGAAACCCTGCACAACGTGCGCGTGGGCAAATATCGCCAGCTCAACCTGATGCAGCGTGCGGGTAACGCCAAGCCCGCGCTGCAGCAGCTTATCGATCTCAAGGGGCAGCCGCTAAAAGGGGGGCTGGCGCCTGCGCTGCTGGGCAAAATGCGCCAGCATCTGCAGGCCGATAACCAAGTGCTGTTGTTTTTGAACCGCCGCGGATTTTCACCGGCGCTGATGTGCCACGACTGCGGGTGGCTTGCCGAATGTCAGCGCTGCGACAGTTACTACACGCTGCATCAGCATCACCGCCAGCTGCGCTGTCACCACTGCGATAGCCAGCGCCCGCTGCCGCATCAGTGTCCGGGCTGCGGCTCCACGCATCTCACGCCGGTGGGCGTTGGCACCGAGCAGCTTGAGCAGCAGTTAACCACGCTGTTTCCCGGCGTGCCCATTTCACGTATCGATCGCGATACCACCAGTCGCAAAGGCGCGCTGGAGCAGCATTTGGCTGACGTCCATCGCGGCGGTGCACGCATCCTGGTGGGCACACAAATGCTGGCGAAAGGCCATCACTTTCCCGACGTCACGCTGGTGTCGCTGCTGGACGTGGACGGCGCGCTCTTTTCCGCCGATTTTCGCGCGGCCGAGCGTTTTGCCCAGCTGTATACGCAGGTGGCCGGACGCGCTGGGCGCGCCGGCAAGCAAGGCGAAGTGCTACTGCAAACGCATCACCCCGAACACCCGTTGCTGCAAACGCTGCTGCACCGCGGCTATTTTGCCTTTGCCGATCAAACGCTGCTGGAGCGTCAGGCGGTACAGCTGCCGCCGTGGACCAGTCACGCGCTGTTTCGCGCGGAAGACATGGACAATATGCAAGCCGCTGAGTTTCTGACGCAGCTGCGCAATCTGCTGGAGGCCAGCCCGCTGAAAGACGAGGCGATGTGGTTGATGGGACCGGTGCCCGCCCTGGCGCCGAAGCGCAGTGGCCGCTGGCGCTGGCAGCTGCTGCTGCAGCATCCGTCGCGCAAACGCCTGCAGCAGCTGCTGAGCAGTTCGCTACCGCTGGTGGGAACGCTGCCCGCCGCGCGAAAAGTAAAATGGACGCTGGATATCGATCCCACTGAGAGTTAAGCGGATCGGCACCTGTGAGCCAGTTCCAAAAATGCCACTTTTGTCACACTTTCTATGCAAATTAAGTAACAACCTCACCCGACGTTGGGTTAACAATAGTGCCCTCCCCGGCAAGAGGCCGGGGGATTTCTCGATAACCCATGCGCTGTACCGCGTCAGGAGTGATACGTTGGACCAGAAGCAACCCTCAACCGCCGCCACCATGAAGGATGTGGCCGAGCACGCGGGCGTCTCCACCGCCACCGTTTCTCGTGCGCTGATGAATCCAGAAAAAGTCTCGGCGGCCACCCGACAGAAAGTCGAGCAGGCGGTGCTCGCCGTGGGTTATGCACCAAACGGCCTGGCGCGCAATGCCAGACGCAGCGAAACCCAAACCATTCTGGTTATCGTGCCGGACATCTGCGATCCGTTTTTCAGTGAAATCATTCGTGGTGTAGAGGTGACTGCTGCGCAGGCGGGCTACCTGGTGCTGATTGGCGACTGCGCCCATCAGGATCAGCAAGAAAAGACGTTTCTCAATTTGATGCTCACGCGCCAAATTGACGGCATGGTGTTGCTGGGATCACAGCTGCCGTTTGATGCCGGTATCGACGAACAGCGTAATTTACCGCCCATGGTGATGGGTAACGAGTTCGCCCCTGAAATGGCGTTACCTACGGTGCACATTGATAACCTCACGGCGGCGTTTGAAGCAGTGAATCATTTATTGCAGCTTGGTCATCGCCAGATCGCCTGTATCACCGGGCCTGAGCGCATTCCGCTGAGTCAGTACCGCCTGCAGGGCTACATTCAGGCGCTGCGCCGCAGCAACATTGCCATCGATCCTACGCTGATTGTACACGGGGATTTTACCTTCGAAGCCGGCGCCAGCGCGTTGAAAAAGCTCATGGCGCTGCCAAAGCCGCCTAAGGCACTTTTCTGTCACAGCGACTTAATGGCGCTCGGGGCCATTAATCAGGCGCGAAAACTGGGGATGCGCGTACCGGACGATCTCTCCGTAGTCGGCTTTGACGATATCGAACTGGCGCAATATTACGATCCCCCACTGACCACCGTGGCGCAGCCGCGTTTTGCTATTGGCCGCGAAGCGATGCTGCTGCTGCTGGACGAATTACACGGCAAGCGCGTTAATAATGGCTCTCGCCTGCTTGATGCTGAACTGCGCATTCGTGGCAGCACGGCGCCCGCGCTAAAACGTGAAAATTAAGGCGATTGTCAGTCATTTTTCAGCAGATTCTGAAGGCAGACTCTGCTGGTCAAAGTTCCAGCCCTTGAGTAACATGACGCATTCCGTTGCCGGGCAGGTAGCTAACTGCATATTGACCCCGTCATCCTTCTTTACGCCACGGCTGAGCATGCCGCAGCGTCTATTTTTCGGGTTACGCCCGCTGGCATTTTTTAAAGGGTATTAGAACGAGAGTGGCACAGAGAGATTATGTAGGCCGCGGGCGTTCAACAGGGACGCGTCGCAAAAAAGCCACAGCTGGCCGTAGCAAAAAAAGCAAAGGCAGCTCAGGCACATCAAAACTCATGATCGTACTGGCCGCGGCCGTACTGGTCACCTTTGCCGGTGGTTTATGGTTCATCTCCCATCATAAAAAAGAAGAGACGCCGATCATTCCGAATCATAAAGCCAACGGCAATGGGCTTCCGCCCAAGCCGGAAGAGCGCTGGAAGTATATTAAAGAGCTGGAAAATCGGCAGATCACCGTGCCGTCGCCGACAGAACCGTCCGCCGGCGGCGAGGTGCAATCTCAGACCCAGCTCACGGACGAGCAACGCCAATTGCTTGAGCAGATGCAAGCGGATATGCGTCAGCAGCCTACCCAGCTGAATGAAGTGCCGTGGAACGAGCAAACGCCGGCGCAGCGTCAGCAAACGCTGCAGCGTCAGCAACAGGCGCAGCAGCAGCTCCGGCAGCAGCAAGTCCAACACCAGCAGCAGCTGCAACAACAGCAACAGCAGCAGCAGCAGCAGCAGCAGCAGCAGCAGCAGGCTCAGCATCAACAGCAGATGCAGCAGCAGCGCCAACAGCAGCAACAGCGCCAGCAGCAAGCTGCGCCGATTACCCGCGAACCGACGCCGCAGCCAAAACCGCAGGAAACGGCCAAGGCAAAACCGGAAGAGAAAGCCTCGTCACAGCGCTGGATGGTGCAGTGCGGGTCGTTCAAAGGCACCGATCAAGCGGAATCAGTGCGCGCAGGCCTGGCGTTCGAGGGCTTTGAAAGCCGTATCACCACCGGCGGCGGCTGGAATCGCGTGGTCATTGGTCCGTTTAAAGAGCGCAGCAGCGCGGACAGCACCGTCAAGCGTCTGCGCAGTGCCGGCCACGGCAGCTGTATTCCGCTCGCGCTTCCCTGATCGCCCCCTATAAACCGCCCGGTGCTTCTCCAGTCCACGCCGGGCGGCCTCTCTCCGGATTCTTCCTACAATTTCATCATGGTCACAACGGTGGGGTTGAAAGACCTTAAACCCGCCCCATATCAGGTTGCATGCTGACCCGTGCTCTGTGCACGGCGTTCCATTTCTAATGCAACAAGGGGTCTGCCCGTGACAACGATAGTGAGTGTACGACGCAATGGCCGCGTGGTGATTGGCGGTGATGGCCAGGCAACGCTCGGCAATACCGTAATGAAAGGCAACGTAAAAAAAGTGCGTCGTCTCTACAACGATAAAGTGATCGCTGGCTTTGCTGGCGGTACCGCAGATGCCTTCACGCTGTTTGAACTGTTCGAGCGTAAGCTTGAGATGCATCAGGGGCATCTGGTTAAAGCGGCGGTAGAATTAGCGAAAGACTGGCGCACCGACCGCATGCTGCGTCGCCTTGAAGCCTTGCTGGCGGTTGCCGATGAGAACTCTTCGCTGATTATTAGCGGCAACGGTGATGTGATTCAGCCAGAAAACGATTTGATTGCTATCGGCTCCGGTGGGCCTTACGCACAAGCAGCCGCACGCGCGCTGCTGGAAAACACTGAGATTGGTGCACACGATATTGTTGAAAAAGCGCTGAACATCGCGGGCGATATCTGCATTTACACCAACCATAATATTAACTTTGAAGAATTACCGTCCAAGGCGTAAGGATTTAAATCATGTCTGAGATGACTCCCCGCGAGATTGTTAGCGAACTCAACCGTTTTATCATCGGCCAGGACGGTGCAAAGAAGGCCGTGGCGATTGCGCTGCGCAACCGCTGGCGCCGTATGCAGCTTGATGAAGAGCTGCGCCATGAAGTCACCCCGAAAAATATTCTGATGATTGGCCCCACTGGCGTGGGTAAAACCGAAATCGCCCGTCGTTTGGCGAAGCTGGCAAACGCGCCGTTTATTAAAGTGGAAGCCACCAAATTCACCGAAGTTGGGTATGTGGGTAAAGAAGTGGATTCAATTATCCGCGACCTGACCGATTCGGCGATCAAAATGGTGCGCAGCCAGGCGATCGAGAAGAACAAATACCGCGCTGAAGAGATGGCAGAAGAGCGCATTCTCGACGTGCTGATCCCACCGGCGAAAAATAACTGGGGCCAGGCCGAGCAGAGCGCAGAGCCTTCTGCGGCACGCCAATCTTTCCGTAAAAAATTGCGCGAAGGCCAGCTCGACGATAAAGAGATCGAAATTGATTTAGCGGTTTCCGCACCGGGCGTTGAGATCATGGCGCCTCCGGGCATGGAAGAGATGACGAGCCAGCTGCAGTCGATGTTCCAAAACTTGGGCGGTCAAAAGCAGAAGCCGCGCAAATTGAAAATTAAAGACGCCATGAAGCTGCTGATCGAGGAAGAAGCCGCCAAGCTGGTGAATCCGGAAGAGTTAAAGCAGGACGCAATTGACGCCGTTGAGCAGCACGGCATCGTCTTTATCGACGAGATCGATAAAATTTGTAAGCGCGGCGGTCAATCTTCCGGCCCCGATGTCTCGCGTGAAGGTGTGCAGCGCGATCTGCTGCCGCTGGTGGAAGGCTGCACCGTGTCCACCAAACATGGCATGGTAAAAACCGACCATATTCTGTTTATTGCTTCTGGCGCATTCCAGGTGGCCAGCCCCTCGGACCTGATTCCAGAGCTGCAGGGCCGTCTGCCGATTCGCGTCGAGCTTCAGGCGCTGACGGTGAACGATTTCGAACGTATCCTCACCGAACCGAACGCCTCCGTGACGGTGCAGTATAAAGCGCTGATGGGCACCGAAGGCGTCAACGTTGAGTTCACGGAAGACGGTATTCGTCGTATTGCTGAAGCGGCTTGGCAGGTTAACGAGACCACCGAGAACATCGGTGCGCGCCGCTTGCATACCGTGCTGGAGCGTCTGATGGAAGATATCTCCTACGACGCCAGCGATCGCAACGGCGAATCGATCACCATCGATGCCGAGTACGTGGGCAAACATCTGGATGTACTGGTGGCAGACGAAGATCTCAGCCGCTTTATTCTGTAAGCCCCCGTTTTACCCGACTGCCCGGCCTTTGTGCCGGGCATTTTTTTGCGCAGGATATTGATGCAGCGCTTTTTTTGGCGGCTGATGATTTTGCCAACGATCGCCAGAAAGCGATATACTTACCGCTCCTGTGGCAAACAGACGATATCCCTATGAAATACGATACATCTGAACTCTGTGACATCTACCATGAAGAAGTGAATGTGGTTGAACCGCTTTTTTCCAACTTTGGCGGGCGTACCTCCTTCGGTGGTCAAATAACCACAGTGAAATGTTTCGAAGATAATGGCCTGCTCTACGATCTGCTGGAGGAAAATGGCCGGGGACGCGTGCTGGTTGTCGACGGTGGTGGTTCGGTCCGTCGCGCGCTGGTTGATGCACAGCTGGCGCGCCTGGCGCAAGAAAACGAGTGGGAAGGGATCGTGGTTTACGGCTCGGTACGTCAGGTTGATGAACTCGAAGAGCTGGAAATTGGCATTCAGGCGATTGCCGCCATTCCGGTTGGCGCAGCGGGTGAAGGCATCGGAGAAAGCGACGTGCGGGTCAACTTTGGTGGCGTGACATTCTTCTCAGGCGATCACCTTTACGCCGATAACACCGGCATTATCCTGTCTGAAGATGCACTGGATATCGAATAAGCGCATCACGCAAACAAAAACGGGTGCCGAGGCACCCGTTGGTTTAAGCCACGACGCTTAAACTTCTTCCATTTTTCCCAGCAGTGCACGCAGGCGCTCCTGCCACACATGCTGCTCTTCTTTCAGATGCTGATTTTCACGCATCAGCGCTTCGTGATTGCCGGAAGCCTGGCTGGCTTCGTTTTTCAGCGTATTGTTCTGCTCTTTCAGCTCTTCGATTTCCATCTGCAGCAGCGTGATGGTATCAATCGCCTGCTGTACTTTCGCTTCCAGTTTTTCGAACACTTCAAATGACATCTTTCTAACCTCTCCTGATTCTTGCAAGGCGTTGATAGCGCTGGGGCTGCACGATTACAGGTAGCCAGCCACGATAGGTCGATTGTAAGTAGCCATCTGCGGCAAGTCCAGTGGCACAGGGCTTGCGCGGGAAGTCTGTAACACTTTTCAGTTTATGCTTAATCAAACGCTCAGGATCGCGCAATTTTGCGCGCGGTCACGCTTATAGACGCCCGAAGGAGCCCTTTGTGACCCTTAAAGAAAGGTGAAATACGCGAAAACGCTCATTTTTATGACGCACTACACAGATCTTAAGCGCGGTATTTCTCGTTTATGCTCGTTAACGATAAATTTACATCAGCCCTACATTAGAGCTGGGTGACTCATGGATTGAGAACAAAAACTGATAAAATTTAACCTCGCTTCAGGAATGCCATTATGAGTCAGACTACGAATACGCTTAAAGGTCAGTGCATCGCCGAGTTTCTTGGCACCGGGTTGATCATCTTTTTCGGCGCAGGTTGTGTGGCTGCTCTGAAACTGGCGGGTGCCGCGTTCGGTCAGTGGGAAATCTGTATTATCTGGGGTCTAGCTGTCTCCATGGCGGTTTATCTGAGTGCAGGCGTGTCAGGTGCACACCTTAACCCAGCCGTAACCGTTGCGTTGTGTCTGTTTGCGAATTTTGAAGGCCGCAAAGTGCTGCCGTACATTCTGGCGCAGGTTGCCGGCGCTTTCTGTGCCGCTGCTCTGGTTTACGGACTTTACTACAATCTGTTCTTTGACTACGAAGCCAGCCACCAAATGGTACGCGGAAGCGTACAAAGCCTTGACTTGGCAGGCATCTTCTCAACTTACCCTAACCCGCACATCAGCGTGGCACAGGCTTTCCTGGTTGAGATGGTGATTACCGCTGTGTTGATGGCGGTTATCATGGCGTTAACGGATGATGGCAACGGCGTTCCGCGTGGTCCGCTGGCACCGCTGCTGATCGGTCTGCTGGTTGCCGTGATCGGCGGTTCAATGGGCCCACTGACCGGCTTCGCCCTGAACCCGGCGCGTGATTTTGGTCCTAAACTGTTCGCATTCATTGCCGGTTGGGGCGATGTCGCCTTCACGGGCGGCAAAGATATTCCTTACTTCCTGGTTCCTATTTTTGGCCCGCTGATCGGTGCCTGCTTAGGTGCTTTCGGTTATCGTGCGCTGATTGGCCGTCATCTGCCGGTTGCCGCAGCGGCGATTACCACAACAGAAAAGCCGATTGCGCGCGCAGAGCAGCGTAAAGCGTAAGTTTCACTCTTCATCATCGGGAAAACGTAAATGACTACGACAGATAAAAAATACATTGTCGCGCTCGACCAGGGCACCACCAGCTCACGTGCCGTCGTGCTCGATCATGACGCCAATATCGTTGCCGTTTCACAGCGCGAATTTACCCAGATCTACCCGAAAGCGGGCTGGGTAGAGCACGATCCCATGGACATCTGGGCCTCACAGAGCTCAACCTTGGTTGAAGTGCTGGCACATGCCGACATCAGCTCCGATCAAATCGCCGCGATCGGTATCACCAACCAGCGTGAAACCGCCATCGTGTGGGATAAAGAGAGCGGCAAGCCGGTTTACAACGCTATCGTTTGGCAGGATCCGCGCACAGCAGATTACTGTAATAAGCTGAAGAAAGAGGGGCTGGAAGAGTACATCCAGCACACCACCGGTCTGGTGATTAACCCGTACTTCTCCGGCACCAAAGTGAAGTGGATTTTGGATAACGTTGAAGGTGCGCGCGAGCGTGCTAAACGCGGTGAGCTGCTCTTTGGTACCGTTGACACCTGGCTTATCTGGAAAATGACGCAAGGGCGCGTTCACGTTACAGACCACACCAACGCATCGCGTACCATGATGTACAACATCCACAAGTTGGAGTGGGATGAGCGCATGCTGGAGATCCTGGATATCCCGCGTGAAATGCTGCCAGAAGTGAAAAGCTCTTCCGAAGTGTATGGTCAGACCAACATTGGCGGTAAAGGCGGCACGCGTATTCCGATTGCCGGTATCGCTGGCGACCAGCAGGCGGCCCTGTATGGCCAACTTTGCGTACAGCCGGGCATGGCGAAAAACACCTACGGTACGGGCTGCTTTATGCTGATGAACACCGGCACCGAAGCGGTCACGTCTACCCATGGCCTGCTCACCACCATCGCCTGCGGCCCACGCGGTGAAGTGAACTATGCGCTGGAAGGCGCGGTCTTTATCGGCGGTGCCTCTATCCAATGGCTGCGTGACGAGATGAAGTTGATCAGCGATTCAACCGATTCCGAATACTTTGCGCTGAAAGTCAAAGACACCAACGGCGTTTATATGGTGCCAGCCTTTACTGGCTTGGGTGCGCCTTATTGGGACCCCTATGCGCGTGGTGCCATCTTCGGCCTGACGCGCGGAGCGAATGCTAACCACATTATTCGCGCCACCCTGGAATCGATTGCCTACCAGACGCGCGACGTACTGGAAGCGATGCAGAATGATGCGGGTACTCGCCTGCAATCGCTGCGCGTTGACGGCGGTGCCGTTGCCAACAACTTCCTGATGCAGTTCCAGTCAGACATTCTCGGCACGCGCGTTGAGCGTCCGGAAGTGCGCGAAGTGACTGCGTTAGGTGCTGCCTACCTGGCGGGTCTGGCGGTGGGCTTCTGGGGCGATTTGGAAGAGGTGCGTGCGAAAGCCGTCATTGAACGCGAGTTCCGTCCAACCATCGAAACCACGCAGCGTAACGTGCTCTACGCTGGCTGGCAGAAAGCGGTAGCCCGTGCCCGTTCATGGGAAGACGCTGAGTAATCTCTGTTTAACCTGCGGCGCCCTGCCGCAGGTTTTCCTCCCCCCTCCCCCTCTCCTCCGCTGTGCTACACTGCCCGCCTGTTTTTGATCAGGTGCCACCATGAAACGAGAACTCGCGATTGAATTTTCCCGCGTGACCGAAGCCGCTGCTTTAGCGGGCTATAACTGGTTAGGACGCGGCGACAAGAACGCCGCCGATGGCGCGGCGGTCAATGCCATGCGCATTATGCTCAACACCCTGAACATCGACGGTACCATCGTGATTGGCGAAGGCGAAATCGACGATGCACCGATGCTGTACATTGGTGAAAAAGTCGGTCGTGGATGTGGTGATGCCGTCGACATTGCCGTGGATCCGATTGAAGGTACGCGCATGACAGCAATGGGCCAGGCCAACGCGCTGGCGGTGCTGGCCGTAGGTGACAAAGGCACATTCTTGCACGCGCCCGATATGTACATGGAAAAGCTGATTGTCGGCCCTGGCGCACGCGGGGCTATCGATCTCACGCAGCCGCTAGCAACCAATTTACGCAACATTGCTGTGGCGCTGGGTAAGCCGTTGACGCAGCTTACCGTGTCGATTCTGGCCAAACCGCGCCATGATGCCGTTATTGCTGAGCTGCAGCAGCTAGGGGTACGGGTGTTTGCCTTCCCGGACGGCGACGTGGCGGCCTCCATTCTGACCTGCATGCCCGATAGCGAAGTCGATGTGCTCTACGGCATCGGCGGTGCGCCAGAGGGCGTCGTCTCAGCCGCGGTGATCCGCGCCCTGGACGGCGATATGCAGGCGCGCTTGTTGCCACGTCATCAGGTAAAAGGCGACAGCGAAGAGAACAGACGCCTCGGCGAGCAAGAGCTGCAGCGCTGTGCAGAGATGGGCATTCGCGCTGGCGAGGTGCTTTCGCTGGGGCAAATGGCGCGTAATGATAACGTTATCTTCGCCGCCACCGGGATTACCACCGGCGATCTGCTGAAAGGCATCACGCGTAAAGAGAATATCGCCACTAGTGAAACGCTGTTGATTCGCGGTAAATCACGCACGCTGCGCCGCATCCAGTCGATCCATTATCTGGATCGCAAAGACGCAGCGCTGCATCCTTTTATCCTGTAATGGTTTGGTTGCCGCTTTCCGGATGACGTGACAGCGGCCACCAGCACAGCAGCATCACCAAGGACGTGGTGAACATTAACAGGCCGATACTGGATTGATCGTGCTGCGGCAGCAATGCTGACAGCCATGCCACCACGCCCGACCCCAAATTTTGCAATCCACCAATCAATGCGCCTGCGGTGCCAGCCAGCCACGCATAGGGTTCCATTGCGCCTGAGGTTGCCAGTGGAAACAGCATCCCTGCGCCAAAGAAAAACAGCGCCGCGGGAACCAACAGTGTCCAAATATTCATTACGCCAAACCAGGCGGGCATCCACATCAGCAAGCCCGCCAGCAAACAGCTATTTACGCCGTGCCACATCAGCGTATGCCAGGATTTTTGCTCGCGCCCCGCGTACCAGGCGCCAAAGAACGCCGCCGGAATGGGCAGGATAAACAGGATACTCACCGTTAGCCCCTCCAGTTTGAGTACGCCACCCAGTAATACGCCACAGCTGGCTTCGAACACCGCAATGCCTGCCAGCGCACCGATCAGCAGCATCAGATAGCGCACGAAATGCCCGTCACTTAATAGCGTGAGGTAGCGCCGCATAAACGGCGTCACGGTGGTTTGTGTCGGGCGCGTTTCCGGGAGCCAGCGCGCCATGGATACCGTCACGCCAAGGCACAGCATGAGTAGAAAGGCGAAGCAGGCGTGCCAGCCAAACAGGTGAGTGAGCAGCGCACCTATCACCGGTGCCAGCAGCGGACTGACCAGAATGCCCATATTCAGCAGGCTATTTGCGCGCCGCAGCGCACCGCTGGCGAACAAATCGCGCGGCATCGCGCGGGCCATCACGCCCGCCACGCCCGTTCCCAAGCCCTGCACCGCACTGCCCAGCACCAGAAGCGTGAGCGTGGGTGCCAGCATTGCCAGCGTGGCACCCACAGCAAAGATGGCCATGCCCGTAAAGATCACCGGTCGGCGCCCGATACGATCGGAGAGCGGACCGTAGATCAATTGCGATCCGCCGTAGGTCATCAGATAGGCAGCCATGACCTGCTGCATTGATCCGCTGCGCACATTCAGCGCGGCGGCCATCTCCGCCATCGCGGGCACATAGATGGTTTGTGCCATCTGACCAACGGCCACCAGCACGATGAGCATAAAGAGCAGAAAACGGTTTTGCATGTGGGTTTCGCCAGGAAACAAATGAATCATCTCTCCCCCTTCGCGCAGCATGTCATGCTGCGCGGAAGGAGCGCTGGCGGCAAAAATATCAGGATCTGATGACAAAGCGAGGGACAGGCAAAAATGAGGATAGGATTAGGGCGTCAAGCTGGATTACCGATGTTGTAAAGCGATTACTACACTTATTGATCTGTGCGCAAGATTTGTCTGTAAGGGCGCTTTCAGCGGCCAAGCGCTGGCAATTCGATGACGGGCTGGCGATGATAATGGCCTACCGGAATAATCGATTCTAAGGAGCGATCATGGCGGAGTGGATTGATGCCGAAGTACACGAGGTGAAAAATTGGACCGAGACGCTATTTAGCCTGCGCGTCACTGCACCGATCGCGCGATTTACCGCCGGGCAGTTTGCCAAGTTAGCGTTAGAAATTGAGGGCGAGCGGGTTCAGCGCGCCTATTCCTATGTGAATGCACCCAGCGATCCGCTTCTGGAGTTTTACCTGGTTAACGTGCCGGAGGGCAAACTCAGCCCGCGTTTACAGGCGCTGAAGCCGGGCGATAAGGTGATGGTCACCAAAGAGGCTGCCGGTTTCTTTGTGCTGGACGAAATTCCCGACTGCAAGACGCTATGGATGCTGGCGACCGGCACGGCAATCGGACCTTATCTCTCGATTTTACAGCAGGGTGAAGCACTGGACCGTTTCGAGAATATTGTGCTGGTACATGCCACGCGCTATGCCGCAGACCTCAGCTTTCTGCCGCTGATGCAACAACTGCAACAACGCTATGCGGGCAAACTGCAGATTCAAACGGTAGTCAGCCGGGAAGCCGCGCCAGGTGCCCTGCACGGCCGGATACCGCAGCTGATTGAGAACGGCGAACTGGAAGGCGCAGTGGGGCTCACGTTGAATGCAGAGAGCAGCCATGTGATGCTGTGCGGCAATCCACAGATGGTGCGTGACACACAGCAGTTGCTGAAAGATACGCGAGAGATGCGCAAGCACTTCAAGCGCAAGCCGGGGCACATGACCAGCGAGCATTACTGGTAAACAGGGCCGCGATAAAGATGAGGATTTTCCCGGTCGGCTTTTGACTTTACAGGGTAAAAACCGTTCTAATCGTGGCCTAAGTTAATGATTCAGGGTCGTAGCAATGAACAACCTGCCCGTGGCGCTGCTGGTGAGCCTCGCGCTGATCTTCCCCGCTGTTGCCGAGGACGCGATACCGCAGGATCGCGGTAATCATCTGCCCGCCGCGCCCTATTTACTGGCTGGCGCGCCCACGTTCGATATGACCATCGGGCAGTTTCGCGAAAAGTTCAATGCCACTAACCCGACGCTTCCGCTGATGGAGTACCGTGCCATCGACAGCCGCGGGGACAACAGCAACCTCACGCGCGCCGCCAGTAAGATCAGTGAGACGCTGTATGCTTCAACGGCGCTTGAACAGGGCACGGGCAAGATCAAAACGCTGCAAATTACCTGGCTACCCGTTCCCGGTCCGGACATGAAGGCGGCTCAGGAACGCGCCATGGATTATATGACCGCGATGCTACGCTTCTTTATACCGGGTTTATCGGCAGACGATGGCCGTAAAAAGCTCAGTGAATTACTCAGCGCGGGCAAGGGCGTACGCTATTTTTCTCGCACCGAAGGCGCGCTGCGCTTTGTGGTCGCGGATAACGGCGATAAGGGACTGACGTTCGCCGTTGAACCGATAAAACTGGCGCTCGCAACCCCCTGAGTCGTTCACTGAAAATGACGAAAAGCAAAGCCAGCGATACATTTGATCATTATACTGTCTGGCAGACATCGCTGCCTGCGGGCAGCGCTTTTTCACCAATCGCGTTATGCGGAGGAAAGAATGCGACATCCACTGGTTATGGGTAACTGGAAACTGAATGGCAGCAAGCACATGACGAGCGAGCTGATTGACGGTCTGCGCAACGCACTGTCCGGTGTGGAAGGCTGCGGTGTCGCGATTGCTCCTCCTGCGCTCTATCTCGATCAGGCGCATCACGCCCTTTCCGATAGCCACATTGCCTTAGGTGCGCAGAACGTGGATGTGAATTTGTCAGGTGCATTTACCGGTGAAACCTCGGCTGACATGCTCAAGGATGTCGGCGCGAAATACATCATTATTGGTCACTCAGAACGCCGCACTTACCACAAAGAGAGCGACGAGCTGATTGCCAAAAAATTCGCCGTGCTGAAAGAAGCAGGTTTGGTACCGGTGCTGTGCATTGGTGAAACCGACGCAGAAAACGAAGCGGGTAAAACGGAAGAAGTGTGCGCGCGTCAGATTGATGCCGTGCTGGAAACGCAGGGCGCAGCAGCTTTCGAAGGCGTCGTTATCGCCTATGAGCCCGTTTGGGCGATTGGTACCGGCAAATCCGCGACCCCTGCGCAGGCACAAGCGGTTCACAAATTTATCCGCGACCATATCGCGAAAAAAGATGCGGCGATCGCGCAGCAGGTCATCATTCAGTACGGCGGTTCTGTGAACGACAAGAACGCGGCTGAACTGTTTACTCAGCCCGATATCGACGGCGCGCTGGTGGGCGGAGCTTCACTGAAAGCCGATGCCTTTGCCGCCATCGTGAAAGCCGCTGCCGCGGCGAAAAGCGCCTAATCGCGCTGTGCGGCCCGTCGGGCCGCTATGGCTGTTGCAGGATCTGGCATTGATGATCCTGCAACTCTTCTGCCGATCCCCGATTCAACGCCAACCAGCTTCGTGCCACCGCCAATAATACCAGTCGCCCGTCTGGTAGCGTCGTCATGGCTAAACCATATTCTCCCATCGCTGCCCGTGCCGCCGGTATTTCGTTTGCCAAACGGAGAAACACGCTCTCGTCGTTTAACTCAGCCTCTGTAAGCGTGCGGATCAGGTAGCGATGTTGAAGCAGCGTTACCGGCTGCCACCGCGCGCTGAGCTGTGGGTTCAGGCTGTCCAGCTGTCGACGCACGTCAGGACGCAGGCAGGAGAGATGAATATGCAGCTGATTTTGCGTACGGCCATATTGCGAATTGATAGCCAGCGACAAGGCACTATCGGCAATCGGTGCGCCGCGCTTCTCCGCCAGCCGCCCGCGTGCTTGCCAGGCTTCAGCGAACAGATTAGGCGTATCCGGTTGCAGCAGCGCGGGGCTCTCCATGCCGGTAATACGCGCGATAGGAATTAATAAATACTGTAGCGGCCCATTGCGATCTTTTAGGATAACAAAGCCTTGCGCCGTATCAACGCGATCGCAGGGCGCGGGATTGCCGGTGCGGGCCATGTTGGGCACGCATTTCTCACTGACAATTTGCCAGAGTGCATCCGCATTTTTATGCCAGTGCCAGGCACCCGCGACGAGCGCGACAACCAGAATTAACACGCTCATCATCAGCACCTTGAGCGCATAGCGACGCTCCCGCATAGCCCCACTCCTCAATTACACACCGCGCCCAAGCGATTAACTGCCGAAACGAAAACGGCCAGCACAAGGCTGACCGCTTCAATACTACACGCGCGCGATTACGGTTTCATGATCTGGTCGTAGCTACCGCCGTCAGCAAAGTGTGCTTTTTGTGCCTGCGCCCAGCCGCCAAATTTGCTGTCGATGGTAAACAGTTTGACCGGCGCAAAGGTGCTGGCAAACTTTTTCGCAACTTCCGGGTCGCGTGGGCGGTAAAAGTTCTGTGCGGCGATGGTTTGCCCTTCTGGCGAGTAGAGGTATTTCAAGTAGGCGTCAGCCACTTTACGCGTACCCTGCTCATCAACCACTTTATCGACCACCGAGACCGTCGGCTCCGCCAGAATAGACTCGCTTGGCGTGATGATCTCGAATTTGTCTTTGCCCAGTTTATTTACCGCCAAATAGGCTTCGTTTTCCCATGCAATCAACACATCGCCAATGCCACGCTCAACAAAGGTATTGGTTGCACCGCGCGCGCCAGAATCCTGAACTTCGACATTTTTGAACAGCGCTTTGACATAGGCCTGTGCTTTGGCCTGATCGCCATTGTTATGATCAAGCGCCCAACCCCACGCGGCCAAATAGTTCCAGCGAGCGCCACCGGAGGTTTTTGGATTGGGCGTGATAACTGAAACGCCCGGCTTCGTCAGGTCGCTCCAGTCATGAATCCCCTTGGGATTGCCCTTGCGCACCAGGAACACGATGGTTGACGTATAGGGCGCGGAGTTATCTGGCAGGCGTTTGATCCAGTTTTTATCAATGCGACCACGTTCGGCGATGGCGTCTATATCCGATTGCAGCGCAAGCGTCACCACATCGGCACGGATACCGTTGATAACCGAGGTCGCTTGCTTACCCGAGCCGCCGTGCGATTGACGAATAACCACGTTGTCGCCCGTTTCTTGCTTATAGTGCGCACTAAAGGCTTTGTTGTACTGTTCGTAAAGCTCACGGGTGGGATCGTAAGAGACGTTTAAAAGCTGAATATCCTTTGCCAAAACGCTGGTAGAAGCCAGTAAAAGGGTAATGCCAATACTCCACTTGTTCATTGCTTGCTCTCCCGAGGTCGTTATTGCGCAAGACTGACATAAACTTATTGGCAGCTTAAAGAATTAAAAATGAGCCTTTATAACGCGAAGGAATATAGAAAAGAAAAAAAGAGGCGCGACGGTCTCGCGCCTGCGTGTCGTAAAATCAGTAGAGTTTTTTCGCCGTATCCAGCCAGTCGCGTTTAAACGGACGCTTCATGTTTTCAATGGCGTCGATGATGTCGTGGTGCACCATCTTTTCATTTTGGATGCCGACACAGCGACCACCATAGCCTTGCAGCAGCAGCTCAATGGAGTACGCGCCCATGCGCGACGCCAGAATACGGTCATAGGCGCAAGGCGCGCCGCCACGCTGAATATGGCCCAAGACCGTGGCGCGCGTTTCACGCTTGGTTTCCGACTCAATGAATTTCGCCAAGTCGTCGATATCGCAAATGTGCTCGGTGATCGCCACGATGGCGTGTTTTTTACCCTTCGCGATACCTGCTTTAATCTCTTCAACCAGCTCTTCACGCGTATAAGGAATTTCTGGCAGGACAATAAACTCGCAGCCGCCAGCGATCGAGGCCGCTAAGGTGAGATCGCCGCAGTAGCGCCCCATCACTTCCACAATCGAGATACGTTGATGTGAGGAAGAGGTGTCGCGCAGGCGGTCAATGGCTTCAACAACCGTTTCCAACGCGGTGAAATAGCCGATAGTGTAATCGGTGCCGGCAACGTCATTATCAATGGTGCCTGGCAGCCCGATGCAGGGAAAGCCCATCTCGGTCAGACGTTTAGCGCCCATATAAGAACCGTCACCACCGATAACGACCAGCGCATCGATACCTCGTTTCTTCATATTTTCAATCGCGACCTGACGCACTTCATCGTTGCGGAACTCAGGAAAACGAGCAGACCCCAAGAAGGTACCGCCGCGATTGATCATATCGGAAACGCTATACCGGTCGAGGTTGATCATGCGGTCTTCGTACAATCCCAGATAGCCGTCGTAGATACCAAAAACTTCAAGGCCTTCACTCAGCGCGGAACGGACAACTCCGCGAATGGCTGCGTTCATGCCTGGGGCGTCGCCGCCGCTGGTCAGTACTCCGATTCTTTTGATCATGACAACCTCTGGATTGTTCAAAACGAAGGATTATTCCTGCCAGGCAATCCGCTGGTGAACCGTGCCGTCACCTGGCTAATAGTTGCAAATAGTATATCAAAGGCTTGCAGCTGAATTGATTCAGGTCAGACAAGTTTTCGCTAATTTTTTACGAAATTGTTAAAAATGAAGAGGCAAGAAAACTTAACCCATTGATATTCATTCTTTTATGCTAAAAAACCCGCGCTGATGATGAGGCACGGCAGAGCAGGGATCCTGATGAATGATGACGTCGGAGCCTGGGAATTTTACCCGCAGCGCGCGCTCAATTTCATCCGCCATTTGATGCGCCTGAACCAGCGGTAAGTGATCGTCCATTTCCAAATGCAGCTGGATAAAACGCGTTGGCCCGGACTGTCGGGTGCGTAACGCGTGCGCGCCACGTACCCCTGTCCAGCCGCTCACCACGTCCATAATGATTTGCTTCTCTTCTTCGGGAAGCGCACGGTCGAGCAGCGATTGCACTGCCTCGTAGCCCATGCGCAACGCGTTATAAAGGATATATATTCCGATCCCCAACGCGAAGAGCGCATCGGCGCGCACGAAGCCATAGCTACTGAGACCCAACGCAATCAAAATCGCGCCGTTCATTACCACATCGGATTGATAATGCAGCATATCCGCGCGGATCGCCTGACTGCCGGTGTGCCGCACGACCCAGCGTTGAAAAGCGACCAAAAGCAGCGTAGAGAAAAGTGCGACCAGCGTGACAACAATGCCAACCAGTGGGGCATGCAGCGTTTCGGGCGAAGCCAAATGCTGGATCCCCGTCAGGAACAAAAACAACGCGGAGCCGGAAATGAACATGCTCTGTGCCAGTGCGGCGAGCGACTCGGCCTTACCGTGGCCGAAGGTGTGATCATCATCAGCGGGCTGCAGTGAATAGCGCACCACCAGCAAGTTCGTCAGGGAAGCAGCAATATCCACCAGGGAATCCACGAGCGCAGCCAAGACGCTGACAGAGCCGGTGTACCACCAGGCGAAAATCTTCACAATTAACAGGAGCGTCGCCAGCGTGGTCGCCGCCAGCGCCGCCCGATTGACTAATTTTGCATAGCTGGAATCCATACCGTGCCTCGCTGGCGCCTAACGGTTAGCCGCAGATAAAGTAATACTACCATCAGCGTACGGAGCCAGCACAGCGCGAATCGTTGCCACTCCTCTTGCCTGTCTTAGACTGGACGCGTTATGCAGCTTACGAAAAGCAGTGGCTTTCTATGAGCCATCCCCAGCAGATTTTCAGCAAAAAAAACCCCGCCATCATGGCGGGGAAGACAGGGATGGTGTCTATGGCAAGGAAAACAGGGATACTATGTTACTGGTTACTGCTGGTACTACTCACTGCATGCAGCGATGAGGATGGCTGCAATTTCGAGAGCCGGCGCATTTCTAGAAGGCGACGCTCATAGTTCTTCTGCAATGTCGCTTGCTGCGCAGGCGTTAGCAGGTGATACATCTGATTGCGTACTCGCGCCATCTCGACTTGCAGTTCAACTTGGGCGCGAACTTGTTTTTCTGCCTGCTGTCGGATAGCCGATTCGTTAAATTTGTCTGCTGTCACAAGGTCATGCATAGTTTCAACATCCTGAACGCTTAACGCGGGCCTTTCATGTCGGGCTTGCTGCATCAGATCGCGCATCTGCTGCCGCTGCTGTTCAGTGAGTTCAATGCCGTCGAACATGTTGCTTTGCGGATTATGCGTCATACTGCCTGTCGTCAATCCACCAGCCTGATGCATCTCACCCATCGTCGTGGTGTCTGCCCTTGCCGCGCTGGTGTGGCTTAACACCATCACTGAGGCAATGACGACGACGGTTAAATGGCGCATCGTTCTACTCCCAGTTCGTTCCGTTTTGCGATTCAACGAGAGCCAGTGTACGACCGTAGCTGCAAACATCCGTCAGGGGGTGTAAAACTAAGTAAAGCGTTGGATTGCCAGTATAAGAACACGGTATTTTGCCTGCGGAGGGCAATAAAAATGCATAAAATCCTGTTGGTTGATGACGATCGCGAATTGACTTCGCTGCTTAAAGAACTGCTTGAAATGGAAGGTTTTGAGGTGATTGTCGCCAGCGATGGTGAGCAGGCGCTTAACCTGTTGGACAATTCTGTGGATTTGCTGTTGCTTGATGTGATGATGCCGAAGAAAAACGGTATCGACACGCTGAAAGAGTTGCGCCAGCAGCACCAGACGCCGGTCATCATGCTCACCGCACGCGGCAGCGAGCTCGATCGGGTACTGGGATTAGAATTGGGCGCGGATGATTATTTACCCAAACCGTTTAACGATCGCGAACTGGTGGCCCGTATCCGAGCGATTTTGCGCCGTTCTAACTGGAGCGAACAGCAACAGCAGCATGATAACAGTTCGCCAACGCTTGAAGTTGACTGCCTGCGCCTAAATCCGGGCCGTCAGGAAGCCAGTTTTGATAGTGAAACGCTGGATCTGACCGGTACGGAATTCACACTGCTTTATTTATTGGCACAGCACTTAGGCCAAGTTGTCTCGCGCGAACACCTCAGTCAAGAAGTGCTGGGCAAGCGTCTCACGCCCTTTGATCGCGCTATTGATATGCACATCTCTAATCTACGCCGTAAATTGCCTGAACGCCGCGATGGCCACCCGTGGTTTAAAACGCTGCGCGGACGCGGTTATCTCATGGTTTCAGCATCATGATAGGAAGTTTGACCACCCGCATCTTCGCCATTTTTTGGTTAACGTTGGCGTTGGTATTGATGCTGGTGTTGATGGTGCCTAAGCTGGATTCGCGCCAGATGACAGCGCTGCTGGAGAGCGAACAACGCCAAGGCACCATGATAGAACAGCATGTGGAAGCGGAGCTTTCACAAGATCCGCCCAACGACTTGATGTGGTGGCGGCGGCTGTTTCGCGCTATCGATAAGTGGGCTCCACCGGGGCAGCGTTTGCTTTTGGTGACCAGTGAAGGGCGCGTTATTGGCGCCCAACACAACGAAATGCAGGTTATTCGTAATTTTATTGGTCAATCCGACAACGCCGATCATCCGCAAAAGAAAAAATATGGTCGCGTAGAAATGGTCGGCCCCTTTGCCGTGCGGGATGGGGAGGACAATTATCAGCTCTATTTGATTCGTCCTGCCACCAGTTCACAGCTCGATTTCGTTAACTTACTGTTCGATCGCCCGCTTTTACTGCTGATTGTTACCATGCTGATCAGCTCCCCGTTGCTACTCTGGCTGGCCTGGAGCTTAGCGCGACCCGCTCGCAAGCTAAAATATGCCGCAGATGAGGTCGCGAGCGGTAACTTACGCCAGCATCCTGAACTTGAATCTGGCCCCCAAGAGTTTCTTGCCGCAGGCTCAAGCTTTAATCAGATGGTGAGTGCACTTGAACGCATGATGACGGCACAGCAGCGTCTGCTGTCCGATATCAGTCACGAACTCCGCACGCCGCTCACGCGTTTGCAGTTGGCCACCGCCCTGTTGCGCAGGCGCCAGGGTGAGAGCAAGGAACTTGGCCGCATCGAAACGGAAGCCCAGCGCCTTGACGGCATGATCAACGATTTACTGGTGCTGTCGCGAACGCAGCACAAAAACGCGTTGGTCAGCGAAGCCATGAAAGCCAATCAGCTGTGGACTGGCGTACTGGAAGATGCCCGGTTTGAAGCCGAGCAGATGGGTAAAACCATGGATGTGCCCTATCCCCCCGGCCCGTGGCCGCTCTATGGCAACCCCCACGCGCTGGAAAGCGCACTGGAAAATATTGTTCGCAACGCACTGCGTTATTCCCATACGCATATCAGCGTCAGTTTTGCGGTTGATATTGAGGGAATTACGATTCATGTGGATGACGACGGTCCCGGCGTCAGCCCGGAAGATCGCGAACAGATTTTCCGGCCTTTCTACCGCACGGATGAGGCACGCGATCGCGAATCAGGCGGAACCGGTTTGGGATTAGCGATTGTTGAAACCGCCGTGCAGCAGCATCGTGGTTGGGTCAAAGCCGACGACAGTCCATTAGGCGGCTTACGCCTGACGATATGGTTGCCTTTGTACTCTGCCCGTCAATAATTTGCTATGCTTCGGCCCTCGTTTCCGGGGGCCTTATGCTTAACATTGTTTTGTTTGAACCTGAAATTCCACCGAATACTGGCAATATCATCCGTTTGTGCGCTAATACCGGCTTCCAACTGCATTTAATTGAGCCTTTGGGATTTGCCTGGGATGACAAACGACTGCGCCGCGCCGGCCTTGATTACCACGAATACACGTCCCTCAAAAAGCACGCAAACTATGACGCGTTTTTAACTGCCGAAGCGCCAACGCGCTTGTTTGCGTTGACCACAAAGGGAACGCCTGCGCACAGCGCCGTGCATTACGAGGCGGGAGATTATTTGTTGTTTGGGCCAGAGAGCCGAGGACTGCCCGCTGAGATTCTTAATGCGCTACCCGCGGAGCAAAAAATTCGCATTCCTATGATGCCTGATAGCCGCAGCATGAATTTATCGAACGCGGTTTCGGTGGTGGTTTATGAGGCATGGCGCCAGCTCGATTACACCGGCGCGCGCGTGCAAAATTAAATGCCGTCACCGTATTCAAAACCGGCGCCGGTGAAGTGTTGATCCATATCCATTGACGGTTTTTCGCTGCCGGGCTTACCGACGATGCGTGCGGGTACGCCCGCAGCCGTAGTATGCGGAGGTACCGGCTGCAACACCACCGATCCCGCGCCAATTTTAGCGCCGCGCCCAACCTCAATATTGCCGAGAATTTTCGCGCCCGCACCAATCATCACCCCTTCACGAATTTTCGGATGGCGATCGCCGCTGGTTTTGCCGGTCCCGCCGAGCGTAACAGATTGCAAAATGGACACGTCATTTTCCACCACCGCCGTTTCGCCAATCACAATACCCGTGGCGTGATCCAGCATGATGCCTCGGCCAATACGGGCGGCAGGGTGGATATCCACGGCAAAAGAGACAGAAATCTCATTTTGCAGGTACACTGCCAGCGCCCGGCGCCCCTCTTTCCACAGCCAGTGACCAATACGATATGCCTGCAGGGCGTGAAACCCTTTCAAATAGAGCAGCGGAGTGGAATATTTATCGATGGCGGGATCGCGCTGGCGTACGGCCTGGATGTCATAAGCGGCAGAAACAATCATTTCCGGATCTTCACGGTATGCTTCTTCAACCACTTCACGGATAGCAATGGCGGGCATGATGGGATTGGCCAGCTTATTGGCCAGCATATAGCTTAGTGCGCTACCCAGATTTTCATGCTTAAGCAACGTCGCGTGGTAAAAACTGGCCAGCATCGGTTCGCAGTCTGCCAACGCTCTGGCTTCTGCTTTGATATGGTTCCAGACCAGCTCTAACTCTTCAGACGACATTGCACTGTGCTCCTGATAAAAAAAAGCGCCAGAAGGGCGCTACAGATGTTTACGCTGTGCATCCTGCTTCAGCGCTGGCTGTTTTCATCCTTGCTTGCACGGCCAAGTAAACTCAATGCTGCCTCTCGCGCTGATTTTTGGCAATACAGCACCTGATAAATCTGTTCGGTAATGGGCATTTCAACACCTAATCGCTCAGCCAACACTTTGACTTCTTTGGTGTTTCGATACCCCTCTACAACTTGTCCGATAATGCGCTGCGCCGCGTCAACCTGCTCACCTTGTCCCAGCATCATGCCAAACCGGCGGTTACGCGACTGGTTATCGGTACACGTAAGCACCAGGTCGCCCAATCCTGCCATGCCCATAAAGGTCGTGGGGTCGGCACCCAAAGCGGCTCCCAAACGGCTCATTTCCGCCAAGCCACGGGTAATCAATGCCGTACGCGCATTAGCACCGAATCCGATACCGTCGGACATACCAGCGCCAATGGCAATGACGTTTTTCACCGCACCACCCAGCTGCACGCCAATAAAATCAGGATTGCTATAGACGCGAAAACTTTTGCCACAGTGCATCTTTTGCTGCAAATCGTCAGCAAATTGCGCATCGGTGGCCGCCAATGCGATCGCGGTCGGCATACCTGCCGCCAGCTCTTTGGCAAAGGTGGGGCCAGAAATCACAGCAAGAGGGATAGCGTCGCCGAGTATCTCGCGCGCCACATCCTGCAACAGGCGCCCCGTCTCTTTCTCCAACCCCTTGGTCGCCCAGACCAGACGCGAATCCGCCTGCAGATGAGGTTTGACTTGGGTTAACACCTCGCCAAACACATGACTTGGCACGACCACCAGCAAATCGCGGCTGGCAGTGATCACCTTGGCCAAATCGGCTTCAGGAACCAGGTTGTCAGGGAAAGGAACGTCAGGAAGGAAAACGCTGTTACAGCGTTCGGCTTGCAGTTGCGCAACCTTTGCAGGATTGTGCCCCCATAGCAGCACTGGATGCCCATTGCGGGCCAGCGTGATCGCCAATGCGGTGCCGTAAGAGCCGGCACCGATGACGCTAATCGAAGCGTTGCGCGTTGTCATCAGGCATCCTGACGCGGTGCTTCGCCTTCACCCTGCTGCTGCAGATAGTTCATGAACAAAGCATCAAAGTTTACCGGAGCCAGATTGAGCTGCGGGAAGGTGCCGCGTGAAACAAGGCTGGTCACGCATTCACGCGCATAAGGGAACAGAATGTTCGGGCAGTAGGCGCCGAGGCAATGCGCCATTTGCGTGCCTTCAATACCGCTGATGGTAAAGATACCTGCCTGCTGAACTTCACACAGGAACGCCGTATCTTCGCCCACGGTTGCAGTAACAGTCACGCGCAGAACCACTTCATAAACTTCATCAGCGAGCTGAGAAGACGCGGTATCAAGATCCAGTTTCACCTCAGGCTCCCACTCTTTCTGGAAAACCTGCGGCGCGTTTGGCGCTTCATAAGAGACATCTTTTGTGTAAACGCGCTGAATCTGGAACTGCATTTCGTTGGAGCTTTGTTCTGACATGTTACTCAATCCTGTAAGTTAAAATTGTTTGAACGAAAAATTATGCCTGGAGTAAGGGGTCAAGTCCTTGACGGCCTTCCAGTGCGTAAAGATCGTCGCAGCCGCCAATGTGCTGCGCATCAATAAAAATCTGTGGCACCGTCGTGCGGCCGCTGCGTTTGATCATCTCTTCACGTTTCGCCGCGTCCCCATCAATAGGGATCTCTTGGTACGATACGCCTTTCTGATCCAGCAACGCCTTTGCACGGTGGCAATAAGGACAGGTGACTTTGGTGTAAATCTCTACGTTAGCCATGCGGTTACCTCAGTGATGTTATTTACCACGGACCAGCGGCAGATTTTCACCGCTCCAGCCACTGACGCCATCTTTCAGTACAGAAACCTTCTCAAAACCCGCCACGCTTAATTTTGCAGCGGACTCATGCGCGCTCTGACCGGTGGCACATACCACAATGATCGGCTGCGACTTGTGCTTTTCCAGCTCAGCAAAGCTGCCTTTTTTAATGTCTGCTGCGGCGATATTCAGCGCCCCGGAAATGTGTCCCTTGCGATAATCGTCGCGTGAACGCACGTCTACCACCACCGCATCCTCTTTATTAATCAAGTGGGTTGCTTCACCACGGCTGATTGTTTTTATCTTAGAGAACATTCCTTTAACGGTGGTCACAATCACCAGAACGAGTAAAACAACCCATGCCAGACTGAGGATGGTGTGATTGCTTGCAAACTGCATAATTTCTTGCATGAGGGATAACGACTCCAGACCGGGCTAATAAGCTAAAACAAGGGTTCTGAGTATACCTGCGCCACTTCGCATGTACAGTCACCAGGCGGGCAGAGTTACGATTTGTGCGTCATTTTCTAAAAAAAGTGTTCTAATCGGAAAATTGCGCCATTGTTTGTTCGTTAAGCTCGGCATTGACCTCCTTTGGAAATCAAAACCCGGCCGGGATAACTGGTAAGCGGCTGTTCATCGTGGAATAATTATCAACTATGAAGGGAAAAGCGACCGATTTACACACAAGGATCCGTAGCAACGCGTCAGCACGTCTGTTGCTGTCTGACTGGTCCGGATTCCCCTTAAGCCTGCTTCTTGCGGGCTCTTTGCTGTTCCCGCCTATTGCCCGCGGCGCAGACGACAGCAAAGTTCAGCTCAAATCCATTCAGCAAAATATCGCCGAGAAAGAAAAAAGCGTTAAAGCGCAAAAGCTGCAGCGCAGCAAGTTATTGGATCAGCTACAAAGTCAGGAAAAAATCATCGCTCAGGCGAGCCGTCAATTGCGGGAAACCCGCAATAGTCTCTCTGTCCTTAACGGTGAAATTGCCCAAATCAGCGCGTCGATTTCTCGTCTGGAGACGCAGCAAGCCCAGCAGGAAAAACTGCTGGCGCAGCAGCTGGATGCGGCATTTCGTCAGGGCCAGCACAATGGCTTGCAGATGGTGCTAGGCGGCGAAGATGCGCAGCGCAGCGAGCGTATTTTGGCGTATTTCGGCTACCTGAATACCGCACGGCAAAAAAACATTGATGATTTAAAGCAGACGCAGCAGCAGCTCACGGAACAGCGTCAGGCGCTGCAAGGGAAACAAGAGCAGCAAAAATCGTTGCTGAGTCAGCAACAAGCGCAGCAAACCAAGCTAGAGACCGCCAGCGCCGCGCGTAAAAAAACGTTATCCATTCTGGAAAGTTCGCTGGAGAAAGACCAGGCGGATCTGGTTGAGATGCGTGAGAACGAAAGTCGCCTGCAAAGCAAAATCGCAAAAGCAGAGCGCGAGGCACGCGAGCGCGCGGAGCGTGAAGCCCGCGAAGCGGAGAAAGTGCGCCAGCGTCAGGCGCAGGCCAAAGCCAAAGGCTCGCGTTATCAGCCCACGCAAAGTGAACGTGAATTAATGGCGCGTACCGGCGGTTTGGGCAAACCCGGCGGGCAGGCGCGCTGGCCGGTGACTGGCCGCGTTGAGCATCGTTTCGGCGAAGCCATGCAGGGTGAGCTGCGCTGGAAAGGCATGGTTATTGATGCACCTGAAGGCACCGAGGTAAAAGCTATTGCGGACGGTCGCGTGTTGATGGCCGACTGGCTGCAAGGTTACGGCCTTGTGGTGGTGATTGAACACGGTAAAGGCGACATGAGCCTGTATGGCTATAACCAGAGTGCGCTGGTGAGTGTGGGTACGCAGGTGAAGGCAGGACAGCCTATCGCCCTGGTCGGCACCAGTGGCGGCCGCGGCACGCCATCGCTCTACTTTGAAATTCGACGTCAGGGACAGGCCGTTAATCCACTCCCGTGGTTAGGAAGATAAGTTTTGTTTCAAGCATCTAAGCTAATTTTTTCGCTGAGCGCGCTCTTTTTCGCAGTTTATGCTCACAGTGCCAGCCTTGCTATCGTGATCGACGATTTTGGTTATCGTCCGCTGGAAGAGAACAAAGTGCTGCAGATGCCCGCAGCCATCTCTGTTGCCGTTTTGCCTAACGCCCCTCACGCACGCGAAATGGCAACCAAAGCGCATCAGGGAGGCCATGAAGTGTTAATTCACTTGCCGATGGCACCGCTGAGTAAACAGCCGCTGGAGAAGGACACGCTCACGCCAGAGATGAGCAGCAGTGAGATTGCGCGCATTATCAGTGAAGCAAACAGCAATGTGCCCTTCGCGGTAGGGCTTAATAACCACATGGGCAGCAAGATGACCTCCAGCCTGCCCGGCATGCAAAAAGTGATGCAGGCGCTGAATCACTACCGCTTCTACTTTTTGGACAGTATGACCATTGGCAACAGCCAGTCAGTTCAGGCTGCACAGGGAACCAGTGTCAAGGTATTGAAACGACGCGTCTTCCTTGATGACAGCCAAAACGAATCCGCGATTCGTCAGCAGTTTACCCGCGCTGTCAAATTGGCTCAGCGCGACGGTTTTGCCATCGCGATTGGCCATCCGCATCCCACTACCGTGCGCGTACTGCAGCAAATGCTGCCGACGCTGCCTGCGGATATCACCCTGGTGCGACCGAGCCAGCTGTTGAATGCCTCTCTGCACACTGCCACCCGCACACCGCCGACCTCGGCTAAGCCGCAGGCCCCATCGTTCCGTGCGCCTGGACTCTGTCAAGCGAGCAAAGCGATGCCACCGGTACCCCAGCGACGCGCCGTTGACCTGATGATAGATAGCATCCGCGAAAGTAAGCTGATGCAATCACTGAAGCAGCTCTTTTAAACAGCGGGCGCGTCGGCGCCCGTTAAATTTATGCAATAACGTCTGCCTGGATCGTCTCCGGGCAAGGATGTCAGGACAGATGAACCTAACCCGAAAGAAAATCCTGCTGCTGGATACCGGCCGTGAATGGGGCGGTGGCACAAACAGTATGCTGGAACTGCTGAAGCGCATCGATCGGCAAAAATTTGATATTACCTGCTGCTTTTATCAAAACTATCTGCGTGGCGAAAACGAAACCATTGAGTCCGTGCTTCAGAGCATCGGCATTCACGTGGTGTTTATAGCGCAGTCACGGCAGCCTCTGTGGGCCAAAATCAGTAAAGAGCTGGCGCGCGCGCTGCTGTTTTTCTCCCGCCCGCTGCAAAAAGAGACGATCGGTCGCATCGATCGTCGCTGGCGCATGATACCGAACGCTGACAAGATCGCTGCTCTACTGGAAACGGGCCAGTATGACGCCCTGTATATGAACAATCAGCCCAGCACGAACGTTGAAGGCTATCTCGCCGTGCGCAACATGCCGATTGCGTTGATTCAGCACTGCCGCATTGAACCGTTATTAACACGGTCGCTGGTGAACATGATCAATACGCGCTGTGATGCCACTATTGCGGTGTCACACGGTGTTAGCCAAACGCTGCGCGACCACGGCGTAGATCCGCAGCGCTGTTTTACCGTCTCCAACGCCATTGATATTCATCAAACGCTGCCCGACCGTGCGGCCATGCGCCGCCAGTTTACGTTTGCCGATGACACCTTTATTTTTGGCTCCATTGGTTCACTTATTTTGCGTAAGTCCAATCACCATATTTTGCAGGCACTGGGTATCTTCAAGCGCGCACATCCCGACGCGAAATGGCGGATGGTCATTGTCGGCTCTGGGCCAGAAAGGTCGCGCCTGGAAAAACTTGCCTGCGATGAAAACATTGAGGGGCACGTTGTATTTACCGGATTCCAAAACAATGCGCTGGAATATCTCGCGGCGTTTGACGCCTTTATTCTGGCATCCAGCAGTGAGGGATTACCGCGCGTGGTTCTGGAAGCGATGCTGGTTAATACGGCGGTTATTGGCTCAAACGTCACCGGTACGGCCGAATTAGTCGAGCACGGCGTAAGCGGCCTGCTGTTTGATTACGGCGATGTGGCGCAACTCAGCGAACATCTTAGCGTGCTGTGGCAGAACGCTGAGCAGCGTCAACAACTTACCGCCGCTGCCGCCGAGCGCGTGCGCACCTGCTACGCCATTGAAAACTATGTTTCCGGCGTTGAAAGTATTCTGGAAAAAATGATTGAGAGAAAAAAACATGTTTGAATTTTTGAATAAGCACCGCCGTCATATTCTCTCGCGCCACAATATTCCCTGCACGCAGTCTGACACGCGCGGTAGTATTACTGTCGACTCGATAGTGATTCCCTGTACCGGCGCAGATTATATTGAAGAGGCGGTTCTGAGCGCAGAATTTGCCAGCCGATGCGGTGAGACCATTAAAGAAATTGTCATCGTGAGCGATCAACCTGCCTCTGCTTTTCCTGCCCTTCCGGCGCGCGTGCGCGTCGTGACGCTTGAAGTGCCTCACCGTGAAGAGAGCTACCGCTATAAGCAGATTTACCGCAGCCGCTTAATTAAGCTTCAGGCACCGCTGCAGGCGACCGGCGACGGCATATTGATGATCGATTCCGATCTCAATCTGCTCAAAACCCCTGACATTCATATTATGGAGCATCATCTTTACAGCAGCTTTCGGCAGGGCAAGATGATCGCCAAGCTGGCTGATGCGCCTGCGGATAACATTCCGGCCTATTACAAAAATACTATTCGGCCTTATTTGCAGGACCACGTGAATGGCGCTTATTTAGCGGCGTCCAAACAAACGTGGCAGCGTATTTGTCCGCTCTGGCTGACGCTATTTAACGATACGTGGGTCTTGATGAGTGATAATCAGCCCCCAACCGATCAGCTGCCGCTGGCCGCATTGTTGGACTTGTTGGATATTCGCACCGTCAATTTAGGCGAATGGGCAAACTGGCCGGTTTCTAAGCGCATCGGCGGTCAGTCTGCGGTGATTCCGGCAGATGTCGTAGGCGCGCACGGCGGGTTCCCGCTCAGCGAGTGGCAAAAGTATTTACAAGATCCCACGCAGCCTCTGCGTTTCAAAGGGCAGGATTACACGCGAAAAGTACGCTACCTGACGGATGCGGAAAAGCAGCAATCTTGATACTAACCGGCCTCACGGCCGGTTATGCTTTTCGTCCCAGCTCAACACCACTTTGCCCGATCGCCCTGAGCGCATATCGTCAAAGCCCTGCTGAAAATCGTCAATGTGGTAGCGATGCGTAATGATCGGCGTCAGATCCAGTCCAGATTGGATCAGCGCCGCCATTTTGTACCAGGTTTCAAACATTTCTCGTCCATAAATTCCTTTTATAAATAATCCTTTAAAGATAACCAGATTCCAGTCGATTGCCATTTCACCCGGTGGAATGCCCAGCAGCGCAATGCGTCCGCCATGATTCATCACCTCCAGCAGCGTGCGAAACGCGGGCGGTGCGCCAGACATCTCCAGACCGATATCAAAGCCTTCTGTCATTCCCAGCTCGGTCATCACGTCACGCAGGTTTTCCTGGGCCACATTGACCGCGCGCGTAACGCCCATCTGACGCGCCAGCGCTAGCCGATAGTCGTTGATATCCGTGATCACTACATGACGCGCGCCCACGTGCTTACACACTGCCGCCGCCATAATGCCAATCGGACCGGCACCGGAAATCAGCACATCCTCTCCCACCAAATCAAACGAGAGCGCGGTATGCACCGCATTCCCAAAGGGATCGAAAATGGCCGCCAGTTCGTCAGAGATATTGTCGGGGATTTTGAAGGCGTTAAAAGCGGGGATCACAAGGTATTCGGCAAAACAGCCCTGACGGTTTACGCCGACGCCAACGGTATTGCGACACAGGTGAGTGCGCCCCGCTCGGCAGTTGCGGCAGTGGCCACAGGTAATATGCCCCTCTCCAGAAACGCGATCGCCAACGGTAAAGCCTCGCACCTCTTGGCCCATTGCCACCACTTCACCCACGTACTCGTGGCCGGTGATCATCGGCACGGGAATGGTTTTACGCGACCAGTCGTCCCAGTTATAGATATGCACGTCAGTGCCGCAGATGGCGGTTTTGCGAATTTTGATCAGCAGATCGTTATGCCCCGGTTCTGGCACCGGCGCATCGTTGATCATCCATATCCCTTCTTCGGCTTTTAATTTGGCGAGTGCTTTCATCCTGCTGCTCCTGCAATCACACCGAGCTGCTGCCCAATGCGCGTAAAGGCGGCCACGGCCTGCTCCAGCTGCTGCTGGGTGTGTGCCGCTGAAATCTGCGTGCGGATACGCGCCTGCCCCTGCGGCACCACCGGATAGAAAAAGCCGGTCACGTAAATGCCCTCGTGCTGCAACAGCTGAGCGAACTGCTGTGCGAGTTTGGCCTCCCCCAGCATCACCGGAATAATGGCGTGATCGGCGCCCGCGAGGCTAAATCCGGCGGCCGACATTTTTTCCCGGAAGAAACGTGTGTTATCCCACAGCCGCTGACGCAGGCCATCGCCTTCATTTAGCAAGTCCAGCACCCGCAGCGATGCGGCAACAATGGGCGGAGCCAGAGAATTTGAGAACAGATAAGGACGCGCGCGCTGCCGCAGCCACGCTACCACCTCTTTTTTGGCCGCCACGTAGCCGCCAGAAGCACCGCCCAGCGCCTTGCCCAATGTGCCCGTAAGAATATCGACGCGGCCCATCACCCCACAGTATTCATGCGTGCCGCGACCGCTGGCACCCACGAAACCCACCGCATGGGAATCATCAACCATCACCTGCGCGTCGAACTCATCTGCCAGATCGCAAATCCCCCGGAGATTGGCGATCACACCATCCATGGAGAACACGCCATCGGTGGCGATCAGAATATGTCGCGCCCCGCTGTTTCGCGCCTCTTGCAAGCACGCTCGCAGCGCCTGCATGTCGTTATTGGCATAACGATAGCGTTTGGCTTTACAGAGCCGTATCCCATCAATGATCGAGGCGTGATTAAGCGCATCCGAGATGACCGCGTCCTCTTCGGTTAACAGCGTTTCGAACAGCCCGCCGTTGGCGTCGTAACAGGATGAAAACAGAATGGCGTCTTCCACGGCCAAATACGCCGCCAGTTTCTGCTCCAGCTGCTGGTGAATATCCTGCGTCCCGCAGATAAAACGCACGGAAGCCATGCCAAAGCCGTGAGAATCCATGCCCTCTTTTGCCGCTTGAATTAAGACGGGATGGTTAGCTAACCCCAGATAGTTGTTTGCACAGAAATTGATAACGGGTGCGCCATTGGCAACGACGATCTCAGACTGCTGCGCGGAGGTCAGAGTGCGTTCCTGTTTGAACAAACCCTCCTGGCGCGCGGTCTCAAGCTGCTGACGAATGTGCGAATAAAACGGGCTGGTCATAATTCTGCTCCTCAGATAGCAAAATGTTGGCACATCTTACTGTTTTACGCGCATCACGCCGCTGTTTCAGCCAGCCAAATCTCTTTTTTGCAGCATAGTTCACGTCATCAGTGATATTTGTGTAGCGCTTGCAGAGTCATCTGGCTACCTGAGGCGGGTTGAAATGTTATGATGTGAAGTATTCGTGCGTGAAACCTCCCGTTTCACCTCAACTGTTTAAAGGCAAAGCATATGATTATCGTAACCGGTGGCGCCGGCATGATCGGCAGTAATATTGTTAAAGCACTGAACGATCGCGGACATACCGATATTCTGGTGGTGGATAATCTGAAAGATGGCACCAAGTTCGTGAATCTTGCCGATCTGGACATCGCAGATTACATGGATAAAGAAGAGTTTCTGAGTTACATCATGTCCGGCGAAGATCTGGGGCCCATTGAAGCCGTGTTCCATGAAGGTGCCTGCTCGGCGACCACGGAGTGGGACGGTAAGTACATGATGGATAACAACTATCAGTACTCCAAAGATCTGCTGCATTTCTGCCTTGAGCGTGAAATTCCGTTCCTTTACGCCTCTTCAGCCGCCACGTACGGCGGGCGCAACGAAAACTTTATCGAAGCGCGTGAGTATGAGCAGCCACTTAACGTTTATGGCTACTCCAAAATGCTGTTTGACCACTATGTGCGTCAGATTCTGCCCGAAGCCGAGTCGCCGGTGTGCGGCTTCCGTTACTTTAACGTTTACGGCCCGCGTGAAGGCCATAAAGGCAGCATGGCCAGCGTTGCGTTCCATCTGAATACGCAGATCACTAACGGTGAAAATCCAAAACTGTTTGAGGGCAGCGAGCAGTTCCGCCGCGACTTTATCCACGTTGACGACGTGGTTGCCGTCAACCTGTGGTGCTGGGAAAACGGCGTTTCCGGCATTTATAACTGCGGTACCGGTCGCGCCGAATCCTTCCAGGAAGTGGCTGATGCGGTACTGAATTTCCATCAGAAGGGTGCCATTGAGTACATTCCTTTCCCGGAGAAACTCAAAGGACGTTACCAGGCGTTTACGCAGGCGGATCTCACGCAGCTGCGCGCGGCAGGGTACAACAAACCTTTCAAAACCGTCGCGCAGGGCGTGAGCGAATACATGGCATGGCTCAATCGTAACGCATAAGGAAACCGACATCCGCGATGAAAATTCTGGTCATTGGCCCCTCATGGGTTGGCGATATGATGATGTCGCAAAGTCTGTATCGCACGCTCAAGGCGGAACACCCTGACGCGGTGATTGACGTAATGGCACCCGCCTGGTGTCGGCCCCTGCTGTCCCGTATGCCGGAGGTCAATCAGGCGCTGCCTATGCCATTGGGCCACGGTGCACTGGCGCTGGGCGAACGTCGCCGCTTGGGTAAATCACTGCGGGCCAATCATTACGATCGCGCTTACGTGTTACCGAACTCATTTAAATCCGCCCTGGTGCCTTTTTTTGCTGGCATTAAGCAGCGTATTGGCTGGCGGGGCGAGATGCGCTATGGCGTACTGAATGACGTGCGCGTGCTGGATAAAGCCGCTTTCCCCCTGATGGTTGAGCGCTATGTGGCGCTCGGCTATGACACGCCGGTACATTCAGCCAGCGCGTTGCCGCAGCCACTCCTCTGGCCACAGCTGCGAGTGGATGAGGACGAAAAGCAGATGACGGCGGCGCTGTTCGCGCTCTCCGCCGATCGCCCTATCATTGGCTTTTGTCCGGGAGCGGAATTTGGTCCAGCCAAGCGCTGGCCGCATTACCACTACGCCGCACTGGCCGAGCAGCTGATTGCCGAGGGGTATCAGGTGCTGCTGTTTGGTTCCGCAAAAGATCGGGAAACCGGCGACACGCTGTTGAACAGCCTTAGCGACCGCGCGCGCGCGCACTGTAAAAATTTAGCCGGTGAAACGCAGCTGGAACAGGCGGTGATTTTGATTGCGCTCTGCGCCGCTGTGGTCAGTAACGACTCGGGCCTGATGCATATCGCCGCCGCGCTGAATCGGCCGCTTGTCGCGCTTTATGGCCCGAGCAGCCCAGACTTTACGCCACCGCTCTCGCATCAGGCGCGTATTATTCGCCTGATAAGCGGCTACCACAAAGTGCGCAAAGGGGATGCAGAAGAGGGCTATCACCAAAGTTTGATCGATATTCAGCCCGAGCGCGTTCTTCAGGAACTGCACGCGCTATTGCGGCCGGTGCAGGAGTAAACATGCAGGTTTTGATCGTAAAAACGTCCTCAATGGGCGACGTGCTGCATACGCTTCCGGCCCTGACTGATGCCATGCAGGCGCTGCCCGGCATTCGTTTTGACTGGGTGGTTGAAGAAAATTTTGCCCAGATTCCAGGCTGGCATCCTGCGGTGGATAAGGTACTGCCGGTGGCGATACGCCGCTGGCGTAAACACTGGTTTGGCAGCCAACAGCGTGAAGAACGCGTTGTTTTCAAGCGGGCACTGCAATCACGCCACTATGATGTGGTGATTGATGCGCAAGGATTAATCAAGAGTGCAGCGCTGGTGACGCGCCTCGCCAGAGGCACTAAGCACGGTCAGGACAGCCGCAGCGCGCGTGAACCCTTTGCCAGCTGGTGGTACGACATTCGCCATGAGATCGGCAAAAAACAGCACGCCGTTGAACGTACGCGTGAACTGTTTGCCAAAAGCCTTGGCTACGAAAAACCGGCTACGCAAGGCGATTACGCGATCGCTGGCCATTTTTTAACGGATCTTTCCGTCGATGAGCCGCCTTATCTGGTGTTCTTGCATGCCACCACGCGCGACAACAAACACTGGCCCGAAGCGCACTGGCGCGACCTCCTCGAACAGGTGCATCCTACCGGCCTACGTATCAAGTTGCCTTGGGGTGCAGAGCATGAGCACCAGCGCGCTCAGCGGCTGGCAGAAGGCTTCGACCATGTAGAGGTGTTGCCGCGACTGACGCTTGAGCAGGTTGCGCAGCAGCTTGCTGGTGCGCGGGCCGTGGTCTCCGTCGACACCGGATTAAGCCACTTAACCGCCGCGTTGGATCGCCCCAATATCACGCTTTACGGACCTACCGATCCGGGATTAATTGGCGGTTACGGCAAAAACCAATACGTGATACACGGTGAAACAGGCTCCATGGCGGAGATAACCGCGACGCGCGTAATGGAGACGCTACAAAGCGTGCTGTGATCGGTGCGGCGGGTCAGAGAAGCAGGCACGCGTTCTCGTGACAAAGGTGCTTTGCAAACCGACATCCCCTGCCGGTTTGCCAGGGCGAACAGGCATTCGCAACCCGGTAAAGGCCGCTTGCGGGTCGCGAACCGCCTTTAGCCCCGCGCCTGTGGGCGAGTTTTGCGCTGCAGGGCGTACTCCGTTAGGGTCATACCTTGCGTGCGCGGCTGTAACCAGGCAAAAAGCTGCTCCAGATCGTCATACAGGCGTTCAATATCAGCCTCGTTTTTAAATGTCGGGCTACCATCTGGCATAAACTCCGAAGAGTGCAGCATAAACTCAACGTAGTCATTTCCTTGCGCCAGCGTCTGCTCCACCACTTTTTTCATTTGTGCCAGATTGCCGCCCACGGGACGCAGCCAGTTAACCGATGGCCCCCGATGCTTACCGCGCAGCCTGTTCCAGGCACCCTTAACCTGATTGGTGAGCGCACCGTAGCGATACTGAATGCTCATTGGCAGCTCAAGCAGCGGCGAATCGCCCGGTCTGGAGATATCGTCCGCATCCACGTAATAAGCGTGGTCAGGAAAATGACGGTAGTCCGATCCGCCGACGCCCTGCGGCGCGCCGCGCGACTGACGCCAGTCAACCCGCGGCGTCACAGAGCAATCCACCAGGTAGCCATTATCGATCAGCGCGTGGGCGTAAATCTCGTTAAACGCCCAGCGTCCCGCACGGTGGCTGGTCATCTTTTGCTGAAACGCGTTTTCCAGCAGGTCGGTCATGAAAGCCACTTTTTCACGCAAAACCGGGGTGGGATATTCGATCAGGTAGGGCTGATAGCGCCAGTCATCGTTGGTCAGCGCAACGTGAGGCGGACTGTACCAGGCGTGCAGATGCATGCCGATTTCGCCCTGCCCACGCGCCAGCACATCCCGTCCGAACGCCACATAATCCGGATCGCTGGCCATCTCATAATTTGTCAACCACGTGGGTTTAAAACCGTATTTTTCGCACAGTGACTGAAAGCGCGGTAAAAAACGGACATTTTGCGTGGTAACGTTACCGCTTCGATTACGCCACAGATTATCGCCCTCTGTATCCAGGGTGATTAAAAAGGCTGGTTTTTCCATGACTTATCCGATAGAAATGGGTGGTTTCGCGCCGTTATGGTACGCAGGGGGGCTGGCCCGCGCAAACTTTTCATCCCGCTACGCTGCCACACCAGATAGCAGTTTAGAGTGAGTTAAACTAGTATACTTTAGATTAAGAACGGCTTAAAAAAGCTTAAAGTTGATGTGGTCATCAGCAGGATGCCCTTGGCTTTTTTATATAATCTATTGATTTTGCTTATTTTCCGTTCTGATGCCACAGGCAAGAATGTGGATCAGTCGTTATAACGGGCTGGAATCCAGGGGTAAGAGCATTGTCCAGGCGCATTTTAATTGTTATCGATGGCCTGCCAGGTGGAGGTGCCGAAAAAGTGGTACTGACGCTGGCGAAAGGGTTGTCCAGTCAAGGGCATCGGGTCTCACTTTTCTCTTTACGCAAAGTGTGCGATTACCCTATTCCACCCGGCATCGACTATCAGGTTATCCTCGATCACAGTTCGCGGCCCTGGCGCAAACTGACGGAAACGCTGCGGCGCGCAAGGCTGCTGGATGCGGCCGTTCGTCGCGCAGAAGCACAGGACGGCGACTATGATTTGGTGCTGTCTCACCTGCATAAAACCGACCGCATTGTGCGCCACTCCCGCACGTTGGATGCGCGCAAAACCTGGTTCTGTCTGCACGGCGTTTTCTCAGCCTCTTATCTTGCACGCAAGTGCGGTTTTTCTCTGTGGCTTAAAAAACGAAAAATTCGCCATGTCTATCAAGGCAGGCAAGTCATTGCCGTCTCGCAGTCGGTGCTGGATGACTTAATCGATAACGTTGGCGTCACGCCCGCCCATTCCGCGGTTATTCCTAATCCTTTTGACTTTAGCGCGGTGGCACAGCTGGCGATGGAGCCGTGTCCGATGGCGGGCACCGATTTTCTGCTGCACGTAGGCCGCTTTCACGAAACGAAACGTCAGGATCGCCTGCTGGATGCCTATGCGCAGAGCGGCATTACCGCGCCACTGGTGCTGCTAGGCCAGGGAAGCGACACCTTGACCGCGAGTTTACATCAACAGGCGCGAGATTTAGGTATCGCCGATCGCGTGCACTTCGCGGGTTTTCAGCGCAATCCTTATTCATGGATTCGTCACGCTCGCCTATTAGTAGTGAGCTCTGACAGCGAAGGTTTTGGCAATGTGTTGATTGAGGCGTTAAGCTGCGGTACGCCCGTAGTCAGCACGCGGTGTCCGGGTGGCCCTTCGTCGATCTTAATCGGCGATCTCGCTCGCGGATTAGCAGAAATGAATGCGCCGTCTCTGGCCGAAAAAATGGCGGAGATTTATCATCATCCCCCTGCGTTGCACCAGCTGGATTTGAGCATTTATAGTCTTGAGGTGATTTGCCAGCGCTATTTACAACTCATTCCGGCAGAAGCGAGCACCTTCACCGCGACACAGCGCGTTTCAAGTTAACGGGTCATCTCAGCGGATGCCTCTTTTATGGAAATAGATTTTGACGTATGTGATTTTATTTATTCTTTTTCTTCCGCTTAAATGGCTCATGAAAGCCGTTCATGGCAGAACCGGAAAGAATCTGGTTATTCAAACCGCTAAGATCGGCGATTTTATCAATATTACGCCGCTGCTGGCGCACCTTGGCAAAAGCGATGCGCTGCTGAGTCACAGTGTTGCACCGCTCGCCACCCATGACAGTTCAATCGAAAATATCTGGTATATCGAAGATTTCCGCTCCGGTCTGCTTAAAAAGCTCAGGTTGGTTTGGCAGTTGCTCAACCGCTACGACAATATCTATTTGCTGCACCCGACGAACCTCAATCTGTTTATCGCCGCCTGCTGCAACGCCAGCAATAAACAGTTCCTGTCCAGCTACCGCCGCAAAAGCTATCACAAGCTGTTTTATTTCACGGCAAGTGGCGTGGTACACCACAAAAAAAACACGCTGACGCTGGAGAACTACCTGAAGCTGGCCGATCGCTCCTTTACGAAAGAGAGCTACCCCAAGCATGCCACTTTACCGCTGTGGCAGCCGGAAAGCCTCCCCGCTGAAATCCTGGCGTGTCAGGGGATCCGCATCGGTATTAGCGTGACCGCCGGCAATCAGGCAAAAACCATTCCGCCCGCAATCTGGACGCGGCTGTTTGAACATTTAGACGATCTGCCCTGCACCTTCTTCGCCTTCGGCGCGCCGAACGAAGAATCGCGCGTGCAGGAGTTGTTTAAAGTCGCGGGTTCGCGCGACAATCTGGTGAGCCTGGTCGGCAAAGTCTCTCTGGAAGCCCTGCCTGCGGCCATTCGCGAGATGGATTTTTACATTGCCTCAGATTCCGGTAATGTCTACATCGCGGACGCCCAGCAGGTGCCGGTGGTGTTAATTTATGGTCCTTGCTGCGTTGAGGAGCAGAGACCGACCGGCGATGTGCTGCTTATCGGCCCCAATCACATTGCCCCCTCTTCGTTTGTATTTGCCGCACAGTACAGCTTCGCGCATCCGGTGGAACAACTGTTCGATCTGGATCAGCGCAAACTTGATGACATCCACGATTTTATCAGCGCCCGGCAACAGCAGCGCCAGGCAAGACGGAACAACGAACAAACAGCATGACACATCAGCCCGATAGCGATTCACCCTTACTCAGCTTGATTATTCCAATGTACAACGCCGGTGAAGGTTTGGTGGCGTGCCTTGAGGCGTTGCTGGCTCAGACGCTGACCTCGCTGGAGATCATTATCGTGGATGACGGTTCCACCGACGGCTCAGGCGATCGCGCCGAGAGTTGGGCGCAGCGCCATCCCCATATCCGCGTGATTCATCAGGCCAACGGTGGCGTCTCGCGCGCGCGCAATGCGGGATTAGCCATCGCCCGCGGTAAGTATGTGAGTTTTCCGGATGCCGACGACACCATGCGTCCGGAGATGTACCAGACGCTGGTTGATATGGCCGAGCGCGACCGGCTCGACGCCGCCCAGTGCAATGCTGAATGGTTCTTCAAATCCAGCCAAACCGTTAAGCCCCTGATTCCGCTTGATCGCCTCACCAGTACAGAGGTCATGAGCGGTCCGGAATGGCTGGACAAGGCCTTGAAAACACGCCGTTATCTGCACGTGGTGTGGCTGGGTATTTACCGCCGCGCGCTGATCAATGCGTTGAACTTACAGTTTGAACCCGGCTTGCACCATCAGGATATTCCCTGGACCACGGAGTTCATGCTGAACGTCAAGCGCGTGCGTTACACCGATCGGGTGCTCTACCGCTATTACATGCATGACGCCTCAATCAGCAATCGCAAGCGAACGGGCCAGGCCAACGTGGCGTATCAGCGTCACTACCTGAAAATTGCGCGTCTGCTGGAAGAGATCAATACGCGCTATCGCCAGCGCGTGAAAATCTATTCGAGCTTTCATTATCAGGTGACGCGTGAGGCGCTGAGTGTGTGCCACGCCATTCGCCGCGAACCTGAAGCCGCAGCGCGTCAGGCGATGATTGCCGACCTGTTCGCCACGCAGACGCACCGGCGTATGGTGCGTAACGCACGCGGTCTGCGTCAGTGGTATCAGCTATTATTATGGCTGAGCCGAATTTATCGCTGGCGCAGTAAATAAGGCCAGCCGCTGGCTTTCGCCTTAACGGGCTTTGCCCTACAATCGGCTCACTGAATTCTGAGATGATTTGCGTATGGCAAGCCCGATCCCAGCTCAATTTACACCCCAAAACATCCTGCTGATTAAGCTACGCCACCATGGTGATATGCTGCTTACCACGCCCGCTATTAACGCGTTGCACCAGCGCTACCCCAACGCCAATATTGATGTCTTGCTGTATGCAGAAACACGTCCCATGCTGGAAGCCCATCCTGCAATTCGCCAGCTACACATTATTGATCGCAAATGGAAGAAGCTGGGCGGCTGGCAGAAGTTTCGTCATGAAATGGCCCTGATTGGAGCCGTGCGCGCCTGCCGGTATGACGTAGTCATCAATTTGGCCGATCAGTGGCGCAGCGCAATCATCACGGGCTTGTCCGGTGCCACCGTGCGCATTGGCTTCGCCTATAACAAACGCGACAATATGTTTTGGCGCGCGTGTCACAACGTGCGCGTTTCTACCGCCCAACACGCGCGGCTGCACACCGTTGAGCAAAATATGGTCGCGCTGGAACCGCTGGGTATTTCCGCGGAGGGGGCCAAGGCCTCCATGCATTTCAGCGCAGCCGATCAACAAAAAGTGCATACCGTGCTGGCCCAGCACCAGGTCGGCCCGGCTTTTATTGTGCTGCAACCCACCTCGCGCTGGGTCTTTAAGTGCTGGGAAGATGAAAAAGTGGCGCAGCTGATTGATACCCTGACGGCGGAAGGCTACACGGTGGTGTTAACGGCGGCGCCGGATGCGAAAGAACAGGCGATGATTGACCATATTTTGTCGCTGTGTGGCCGCGAGAACGTGGTCTCACTGGCCGGGCAGCTTACGCTGCCACAGCTGGCCGCGCTGATTGACGCAGCGCAGTTGTTCATTGGCGTCGATTCCGCACCGATGCATATGGCTGCCGCGCTGGAAACGCCCTGCCTGGCGCTGTTCGGCCCGACCAAATTAACGCAGTGGCGCCCGTGGGGCAGCAACAACCGCATCCTCTGGGCAGGCGACTATGCGCCGCTGCCTTCGCCGGATTCAATCGACACAAAAACTGAACAGCGTTATCTGGCGGCGATCCCCGTTGAAGATGTGCTCGCTGCCGCAAGGAGTCTGTTGCATGACTAAGCTACGCCTGGCGATTGTCCGGCAGAAATATCGCCCGGATGGCGGTGCCGAGCGGTTTATCTCCCGCGCGCTGGAAGCGCTGGACAGCGATCAGCTCGATCTCAACATCATTACGCGCAGCTGGCAGGGAAAACCCAATCCCGCCTGGCATTTGCATATCTGTAACCCGGCGAAAGTTGGCCGTGTTTCACGCGAGCGCGGCTTTGCGCATGCGGCCCGCGCCTGCTGGCAGCGCGAACATTTCGACATCGTGCAGAGCCACGAGCGTATTGCCGGCTGTGATATTTTCCGCGCGGGCGACGGCGTGCACCGCGTCTGGCTGGAACAACGTGCGCGTATCGTCTCGCCGTGGCAGCGGCTCAGCGCCCAGCTTAGCCCTTATCATCGCTATGTGTTACAGGCTGAGGCTGAGATGTTTAATGCGCCATCTTTGAAGGCCGTGATCTGCAATTCAGAGATGGTCAGGCAGGATATCCTGCGACATTTTGCGCTGGATGCCGACAAGATCCATGTCATTCACAACGCTATCGACAGCCAGCGTTTTCAGCCAGCACGCGAAGCCCAGCGCCATGCTGCGCGCCAGCAGCTGCAGCTCCCACAGACGGCGACGGTCATGATTTACGTTGGATCGGGTTTTGAGCGTAAAGGCCTGAAAGCGGCCATTCAGGCGCTGGCTGACAGTGACCGCTACCTGATTGTAGTAGGACAAGACAAGCATCTCTCTCGCTATCAGCAGCTTGCCAACCAGCTTAACTGTCTCGATCGCCTGCGCTTTGTCGGCGTGCAGCAGGATGTTCAGCCCTTTTACCACGCCGCCGACGCGCTGTTGCTGCCCACGCTTTACGATCCATTCCCCAATGTGGTGCTGGAAGCCATGGCCTGCGGCCTGGCCGTGATCACCAGTACCGGCTGCGGCGGCGCGGAGTTTATCCGGCAGGGGCAGGAAGGGTTCGTTTGCGATGCGTTAGATATCAAGGCGTTAAATGAAAGCATACGGGCAACGCCCGCGCTTTCGCAGCACGCCGCCATGGGCGAAGCCGCACGGCGCAAAATTGAAGCCTATAGCCCGCAGCGCCTGGCGCAGTCGCTGACCACGCTTTATCAGCAGGTGCTGAAAACGGCGTGACGAAGTGGTATGAGCAGGCGGTGAGTTTCTGATAACATGCCGCCTTTCATGTGTTTTTTGACGCGATCTTGTCGTAACGATAACTATGACGACTCTTTACACCGCCCTGCTCTATCTGATCCAGCCACTGATCTGGCTGCGCCTGTGGCTGCGCGGTCGAAAAGCACCGGCTTACCGTAAACGCTGGGCAGAACGCTATGGCTATTGCACGGGGAAAGTGCAGCCGCACGGTATTGTGCTGCACTCCGTGTCGGTGGGCGAAACCCTGGCCGCCGTTCCGCTGGTGCGGGCGCTACGTCATCGCTATCCGATGCTGCCTATCACCGTTACGACCATGACGCCAACCGGCTCAGAGCGCGCGCAGTCGGCCTTTGGCAAAGACGTGCATCACGTCTATCTGCCCTATGACTTGCCCAACGCCATCAACCGTTTTCTCGACACGGTGAATCCACGCCTGGTGATCATCATGGAAACCGAGCTGTGGCCGAACATCATCCGCATTTTGCACCAGCGCCAGATCCCGTTGGTGATTGCCAATGCGCGCCTTTCGGAGCGCTCGGCAAAAGGGTACAAAAAGCTGGGGGGCTTCATGCGCGACTTGCTACAGCGCATTACCCTGATTGCCGCCCAGAATACCGAGGACGGCGACCGCTTCCTGAGCCTGGGGTTGAAACGCTCGCATCTGGCGGTGACCGGCAGCCTGAAGTTTGATATCTCCGTCACGCCAGAGCTGGCGGCCAAAGCCCTTACCCTGCGTCGTCAGTGGGCCTCGCGTCGCCCCGTCTGGATCGCCACCAGTACCCATGATGGCGAAGAAGCACTGGTGCTGGATGTGCATCGCCGCCTGCTGCAATCGTTTCCCGACCTGTTGCTGATTCTGGTGCCGCGCCACCCCGAACGGTTTAAAGATGCCTGCGATCTGACACAAAAGCGCGGCTTTAGCTTTACCCTACGCAGCAGCGGCGAGATCCCGTCCAGCGCCACGCAAGTAGTGATTGGCGACACCATGGGTGAACTGATGCTGCTCTACGGCATTGCCGATCTTGCGTTTGTGGGCGGCAGCCTGGTTGAGCGTGGCGGACATAATCCGCTGGAACCCGCTGCGCATGCGATCCCCGTACTGATGGGGCCGCACACCTGGAACTTCAAAGACATCTGCGCCAAGCTGCAGCAGGCCGAGGGACTGATCACCGTCATGGACGCGGCATCGCTGGAGAAAGAAGTCGTCAATCTGCTGAATGACGATGACTACCGCCGCTATTACGGCCGCCATGCGGTTGAGGTGCTGCACCAGAATCAGGGCGCACTTCAGCGCCTGCTTCAGTTACTTGAACCCTATTTACCGCCGCGAGCCCACTGACGCATGCCGCAACGCCAACGCCTTTCCGTGGTGATGATCGCCAAAAACGAAGCTGAACTCCTGCCGGATGCGCTTGCCTCCGTAAGCTGGGCAGATGAAATTGTGGTGCTGGACGCAGGCAGTCAGGATAACACCGTCGAGGTGGCGCGCCGGGCAGGCGCCCAGGTTTACGTCTCTGAGGCGTGGGCCGGGTTTGGTAAACAGCGTCAGCGCGCGCAGGCATTTGCCACGGGCGACATGATTTTGATGCTGGATGCCGATGAACGCGTCACCCCAGCGCTGCGGGGCGCCATTGAACAGGTGCTGGCCCAGCCCGCGCCTCACACCGTTTATAGCCTGGGCCGCAGCAATCTTTTTTTGGGACGCTTTATGCGCCACAGCGGCTGGTACCCCGATCGCGTCACGCGCCTCTATCCGCGTACCTTCGTCTATAACGACAATCTGGTGCATGAGTCGCTGGAGACGCAGGGTGCACAGGTGGTGGCGCTGTACGGCGATTTACAGCATCTCACCTGCCGTGACCTCATCGCTTTTCAGCGTAAGCAGATGAACTATGCCGAAGCCTGGGCACAGGAGCGCTTCCAGCGTGGCAAGCGCTGCGGCATCGTGAGCATTTTTGCCCACACGCTGGGCGCGTTCCTGAAAACGCTGCTGCTGCGAGGCGGATTTCTTGATGGCAAGCAGGGCTGGATTTTGGCGGTGGTGAACGCGCAATATACGTTCAATAAATACTCGGCGCTCTGGGCGCTGCACCACACTTCAACTTAAGGTCGCGTATGAGCACGAAAGCGATTTATCCTGGCACGTTTGATCCTATTACGCTGGGCCACCTTGATATTGTGGCTCGCGCAGCGCAGATGTTTGACCACCTTGTGGTGGCGATCGCCGCCAGCCCCAGCAAAAAACCGCTGTTCAGCCTGGACGAGCGCGTGGCGCTGGCACGTCAGGTCACGGCGCATCTTGCCAACGTGACGGTGATGGGATTCAGTGAGCTGATGGCCAACTTCGCTGAGCAACAGGGCGCAAATGTGCTGGTACGCGGCCTGCGCGGCGTGGGGGATTTTGAGTATGAACTTCAACTGGCAAAAATGAATCGCCATTTGCTGCCCACGCTGGAAAGCGTGTTTTTGATGCCGTCAGAAGCTTTCTCTTTCATCTCCTCGTCGCTGGTGAAAGAAGTGGCGCGTCACGGCGGAGATGTGCAGGCATTTCTGCCTGCCGAGGTGCATCAGGCGCTGCTGGCTAAACTGGCTCAGCCGAGTTAACTAGCGCTGACAGCGTGGGCACCAGAAGGTGCTGCGCTGACCATGCTTGCCGCTCATAATGGGCGTGCCGCACGCGCGACACGGTTCGCCGCTCCGGCCATACACTTGCAGCTGCTGCGCAAAATATCCCGGTTTCCCGTCAGTTTGCAGGAAATCGCGCAGCGTGGTTCCGCCCTGCTCAATAGAGCGCAACAGCACGGCTTTAATGGTATCCGCCAGCCTGTTGGCTTCTTCTGCGCTGATACTCATCACAGGACGATCGGGTAAGATCCCGGCGGTGAACAACGATTCACTGGCGTAGATATTGCCCACGCCGACCACCACTTTGTTGTCCATCAGCCACTGCTTAATCACAGTGCGCTTGCCCCGTGATTTCTCGAACAGGTAATCACCGTTAAATTCGCTGCTCAGCGGCTCGGGTCCCAGATGCGCCAGCACGCTACTGCCCTGCAAGTCGCTGGTCCATAGCCACGCACCGAAGCGGCGCGGGTCAGTATAGCGCAGCACTTTGCCATTACTCATCACCAGATCAACGTGGTCATGTTTTGCCGCTGGCTGTTCACCGGGTAATACGCGCAGGCTGCCCGACATGCCGAGATGGATGATGATCCAGCCGTGCGGCAGCTCCAGCAGCAAGTATTTGGCGCGGCGCTGTACGCTCAGCACCGGCTGATCGCTTAACGCGTGGATTTCATGGGAAACCGGCCAGCGCAGGCGCGGGTTACGCACAATGGCATGCAGAATGGTCTGCCCCACTAAATGAGGCTCAATTCCGCGTCGGCTGGTTTCAACCTCTGGTAACTCAGGCATCTCATCTCCTCAACGAAGCGCAGAAACAAAAAACCCGGCCGGAGCCGGGTTTTTCGCAAGAACACCAAAATTACTTAATTTTGGCTTCTTTGTAGATCACGTGCTGACGTACAACCGGATCGAACTTTTTCAGTTCCAGCTTCTCTGGTTTAGTACGTTTGTTCTTCGTGGTGGTATAGAAGTGACCTGTACCAGCAGAGGAAACGAGCTTGATCTTCTCACGAATACCTTTAGCCATGATTCAGTCCTTAGTACTTCTCACCACGGGCGCGGATTTCGGCTAAGACCGTATCAATGCCCTTTTTATCAATAACACGCATACCTTTAGCAGATACACGCAGAGTAACGAAGCGCTTCTCGCTCTCAACCCAGAAACGGTGAGAGTGCAGGTTCGGCAGGAAACGGCGTTTCGTCGCGTTCAATGCGTGGGAACGGTTGTTACCGGTCACCGGACGCTTTCCAGTTACCTGGCAGACTCGTGACATTTCTATTCTCCAAAAATCAAATCAGCTCGAGCTTTAAAAACTAGGTTTTGGCCGCCTCGTCAGGCCTTAGCCCGCCCAGGCGAGTTCCATGTGAACCCGCTAAGCTGGCCCAAACGCCAAACCCGAGATTCTCAAAGGTGGCGTAGTATACGCCGCTCAGGCCAAGTGCTCAAGTCCCGAACAAATAAAGATCCCGCTGGATCGCGTGAAAACGCCTCATTTCTGCCCAATCGCGCCGCAAATTATAGCCAACCGCGTTCCGCGAAAGAGGTGTAATCCCCGTGTCCTATAACCAGGTGATCCAGTAAACGGATGTTCAGCAGCGCGCAGGCCTGCTTCACTTTCTCGGTAATGTCCCGGTCAGCCCGGCTGGGTTCAGCCATGCCAGAAGGGTGATTATGCGCAAGGATAACCGCGGCGGCATTGAGTTTCAGCGCCTCGCGCACGATCTCTCGTGGATGCACCTCCACGCTGGCCAGCGTCCCTGAAAACATCCTTTTCGCCTGTAACACGCGATGTTGATTATCAAGAAACAGCGCCATAAAAACCTCTCGCTCCTGATGTGCCAGCACGCTCTGCAGATAGTGCCGGGTCACATGTGGATTCTTCATGACATTCTCCCGCGAGAGCTGGCTGGCAAAAAAACGCTGCCCCAGTTCGGCAATGGCCTGAAGCTGCGCCATTTTGGCACTGCCAATGCCTTTTACCGCGCTGAGTCTTTCTGGCCCCGCCGTGATAATGCCGTACAGCGAGCCAAACTCCTGCATCATCTGTTCGGCCAGCGTTATCACGCTGATGCCGCGCAGGCCGGTACGCAAAAAGATCGCTAACAGCTCAACATCGCTCAGCGATGCTGCGCCCGCCGCAAGCAGCTTTTCTCGTGGTGCCAATTCGATATCCATGGTGCCCCCCTCAGATTCACGCCCAGTCTGCGCGGGCGGCGCATCCGACGCCAGCGCCTTTGCCTGCTTTTCAGCGCGGGCTCGCAAAGGCGCAGGCCGTGAAAAGGCGCCCTGGGGATTTTATGATAAAGTTGCCCGCATCTGCCGCCTCAGACTCAACGCGGCGCTCTGTCTTCAGGTGAGGTCACAACATGACGGGATTAGCCGGAAAAAAAGTTCTGCTGGGCGTGAGCGGCGGCATTGCTGCATATAAAGCGCCTGAGCTGGTGCGCAGACTGCGCGATCGCGGCGCGGAGGTGCGCGTAATGATGACGCAGGCTGCACGGGCCTTTATTACGCCGCTGAGCCTGCAAGCCGTTTCGGGATATCCCGTGTTTGACGACCTCCTCGACCCGGCGGCGGAAGCCGCTATGGGTCATATTGAGCTGGCAAAGTGGGCAGATTTGATTTTGCTGGCCCCGGCGTCCGCCGATCTGATTGCGCGCGTCACGGCCGGTATGGCGAACGATCTGGTCACGACCGCCTGCCTTGCGAGCGCCGCACCGCTGGCTATCGTTCCGGCAATGAATCAGCAAATGTACCGCGCCGCCGTGACGCAGGAGAACCTGACGCGCCTTCACCAGCGCGGTGTCTTAATTTGGGGGCCAGACAGCGGCAGTCAGGCGTGCGGGGACGTCGGCCCCGGCCGCATGCTTGACCCGCTGGCCATTGTGGCGCACGCGCTGGAGTGGGCCGCGCCCGTCAACGATCTGCAACATCTCAACATTATGATCACCGCCGGCCCGACGCGAGAGGCGCTTGATCCAGTGCGGTATATCAGCAACCACAGCTCCGGCAAAATGGGCTATGCCATCGCGGCTGCCGCCGCCAAACGCGGCGCCAACGTCACGCTGGTTTCCGGACCGGTGACGCTGGCAACCCCCGCAGGCGTGACGCGCGTGGACGTGAACAGTGCGCTGGAAATGGAAGCCGCCGTGATGGCGCAAATCAGCCAACAACATATTTTCATTGCTAGCGCAGCCGTGGCAGACTACCGCGCGGCCACCATCGCTGCAGAAAAAATCAAAAAGCAGGGCGGAGACGATAGCGTCACCGTGCAGCTGGTAAAAAACCCCGATATCGTAGCGGGCGTGGCAAATTTGCCAAAAAATCGCCCTTATGTTGTCGGATTTGCTGCCGAAACCCAGAATGTGGAAGAATACGCGCGGCAAAAGCGGGTGCGAAAAAACCTGGACCTGATTTGCGCCAATGATGTCGCGCAAGCCGGGCAGGGATTCAATAGCGACACCAATGCTCTTCACCTTTTTTGGCAGGAAGGCGAAAAAATCTTACCGCTCAGCGATAAGGCCCTCCTTGGCCAACAATTAATAGACGAGATTGTCAGCCGTTATGATGAAAAAAATAGACGTTAAGATTCTTGATCCACGCGTGGGCAGTGAATTTCCGCTGCCTACCTATGCAACATCAGGTTCTGCCGGGCTTGATCTGCGCGCCTGCCTTGATGACGCGCTGGACATCGCGCCGGGCACGACCACGCTGGTGCCGACCGGCTTGGCCATTCACATTGCCGATCCCTCTCTGGCTGCTGTGATTCTGCCGCGCTCCGGTTTAGGCCACAAACACGGTATTGTATTAGGTAACCTGGTTGGCTTGATTGACTCGGATTATCAAGGACAGCTCATGGTGTCCGTATGGAACCGGGGACAACAGCACTTTACGCTGCAGCCCGGCGATCGTCTGGCACAGCTCGTGTTTGTGCCGGTGGTACAGGCTGAATTTAATCTGGTGGACGCATTTGACACCAGCGATCGCGGCGACGGTGGCTTTGGTCATTCCGGTCGTCAGTAACACGCAGCACACTTTTCTCTACGCCATCTTTTTATTTCTCAGCGTCACAGGTCGCCTGGTCTGTGACAGAGGGGCGCGTATTGCCTGTTTTGGTGAATTTCAGGGGTCTTGAAGGTCATGGCAGAAAAAAAAGTCGCGAAACGGAACCGTCGCGAAGAGATTTTGCAGGCGCTCGCGCAGATGCTGGAGTCAAGCGATGGCAGTCAGCGCATCACCACGGCCAAGCTGGCCGCGAATGTGGGCGTGTCAGAAGCCGCGCTATATCGACATTTTCCCAGCAAAACGCGCATGTTCGACAGCCTTATTGAATTTATCGAAGACAGTCTTATCACGCGTATCAATCTCATCCTGAACGATGAAAAAGAGACGCTGACTCGCCTGCGGCTCATTGTTCAGCTGATTCTGGGATTCGGCGAACGTAATCCGGGTCTGACGCGTATTTTAACCGGCCATGCGCTGATGTTTGAACAGGATCGCCTGCAAGGGCGCATCAATCAGCTGTTTGAACGCATAGAAGTGCAGCTGCGCCAGGTCATGCGTGAGAAAAAGATGCGTGAGGGCGAAGGTTTCCAGGCGGATGAAGCGCTGCTGGCTAGCCAGCTCCTGGCCTTTTGTGAGGGCCTGTTGTCGCGTTACGTGCGCTCAGAGTTCCGCTACCGACCCACCAGCGATTTTGATCAGCGCTGGCCGCTGCTGGCCGCTCAGCTGGTGTAATCGCGGGCCGCGCGTCAGGCAACGCGCGGCAAACGCGACGGTTACACCCCGTACGTTTTACGATAGCTGCGTACATTGGCCAGATGATCGGCCATCTCTGGCTTCTCTTCCAGATAGTCAATCAGGTCGCTTAAGGTCACGATAGCCGTCACCTGACACTGATAATCGCGCTCGACTTCCTGAATGGCGGAGATCTCGCCACGGCCGCGCTCCTGACGATCCAGCGAAATTAATACGCCCGCCAGCGTGGCGCTGTGCGCGTTAATAATGTCCATCGACTCACGAATCGCAGTGCCTGCGGTAATCACATCGTCTACCAGCATCACTTTGCCCTGCAGCGGACTGCCCACCAGCAACCCACCTTCACCGTGATCTTTGGCTTCTTTGCGATTAAAGCAGTAAGGCACATCTCGGTCGTGATGATCGGCCAGGGCGACCGCAGTGGTGGTGGCGATCGGAATCCCTTTGTAAGCCGGGCCAAACAGCAGATCGAAATCTACGCCGGCATCCACCAGCGCCTGTGCATAAAAACGGCCCAGCAGCGCTAAATCCCGTCCGGTATTAAACAGACCCGCGTTGAAGAAATAGGGACTTTTCCGTCCGGATTTTAGAGTGAACTCCCCAAATTTCAGCACCCCTTTGTTGAGGGCAAATTCGATAAACTGACGCTGCCAGGCTTTCATTTCTCATTCCTCTCGTAAAAAAAAGGCGACTCCATGGTCGCCTGTTACCTCAAGATGTTAACGCTGCTTTTTGCGCCTGAATCAGCTGCGCAATACCGTCGCGCGCCAGCGCCAGCAGCTGCAATAGCTCGTCGTGGCTGAAGGGTTCGCCTTCTGCGGTGCCCTGCACTTCGATCATGCGACCATCTTCTGTCATCACGACATTCATGTCGGTCTCTGCGGCGGCGTCTTCCACGTACTCCAGGTCACATACCGCTTCTCCGGCAACGATACCCACCGAAATGGCCGCCACCATGCCTTTCAGCGGGCTGGCTTTCAGCTTGCCTGCGGCAACCAACGCATTCAGCGCATCGGCCAACGCCACACAGGCACCGGTAATGGACGCCGTGCGCGTGCCGCCATCGGCCTGAATGACGTCGCAGTCCAGCGTGATGGTGTATTCACCCAACGCCGCTAAATCCACCGCCGCGCGCAGCGAACGGGCAATCAGGCGCTGAATTTCCAGGGTGCGCCCACCCTGTTTGCCTTTGGCCGCTTCACGCGCCATGCGGCTGTGGGTCGAGCGCGGCAGCATGCCATACTCGGCGGTGATCCAACCCTGGCCTTTGCCTTTCAGGAAACGGGGAACGCCCTCTTCAATGGTCGCGGTGCAGAGCACTTTAGTTTCACCGAACTCAACAAGCACCGAGCCTTCGGCGTGTTTGGTGTAGTGACGAGTCAGGGTGACGGGACGCACTTCAGAAGTGCTACGGCCTGCTGGACGCATGGTTTCTCTCCGGCTTGCATAGGTTTGGCTGCGCATTATACGGACTTCAGGCGCAGCTGTCCCGCCCGCATGCACCCCTTTTCCTGGATGAAATTCCGCCGCAGCTGTGGCTAAATGCGCCCTTTCCCTCCGAGATAAAGATAAAAGATGACAGCGATACTTCATTTTCTTCTGGCGCTGGCGGTGATTTTTGCCCTTGCGTTGGTGGTCAGCCATGACCGCAAGCGGATCCGTCCGCGTTTTATCGTACAGCTGCTGGTGGTGGAAGCCGCGCTAGGCTGGTTTTTCCTGCATTCCGCAGGGGGACAGTCGGTCGTCACGGCCGTCGGCGGTTTTTTTGAAACGCTGCTGACCTTTGCCGCACAGGGCACCGATTTTGTATTCGGCAATATGGCGAAGCAGGGCCTGGCGTTCATTTTCCTCGGCGTTTTGTGTCCGATTGTGTTTATTTCCGCGCTGATTGGCATTTTACAGCATTGGCGTATTTTGCCGCTCCTGATCCGCCTGGTGGGCACGCTGCTGTCGAAGGTCAACGGCATGGGCAAACTGGAGTCGTTCAATGCCGTCAGCACGCTGATTCTCGGGCAGTCGGAGAACTTTATTGCCTACAAAGGCATCCTCGGCGATATCTCCGCACCGCGCATGTACACCATGGCCGCCACCGCCATGTCTACCGTTTCGCTGTCGATTGTGGGTGCCTACATGTCGATGATCGATGCGCGCTATGTGGTCGCCGCGCTGCTGCTCAATATGTTCAGCACGTTTATTATTCTGTCCATCATCAACCCAACGCAGCCCGAGACGGAAGAGCATATCGCGCTGGACAAACTGCATGAAGAGCAAAGCTTCTTTGAGATGCTGGGCGAATACATTCTTGCAGGCTTCAAGGTTGCCATGATTATTCTGGCAATGCTGATTGGCTTCATTGCCCTGATCGCCGCGATTAACGCGGTGTTTGCCGCCGTGTTTGGCTACAGCTTCCAGCAGCTGCTGGGGTATCTGTTCTATCCTTTTGCCTGGCTGATTGGTATTCCTTCAGCAGATGCGCTGCAGGCAGCCAGCATTATGGCGACCAAGCTGGTGGCCAATGAGTTTGTCGCCATGATCGAGCTGAAAAAAGTTGCCGCCGGCATGTCGCCACGGGGCTTAGGTATTCTGTCGGTGTTCCTGGTGTCGTTTGCTAACTTTGCCTCGATCGGCATTGTCGCAGGTGCCATTAAAGGCCTGAATGAGCGGCAGGGTAACGTGGTGTCGCGCTTCGGCTGGAAGCTGGTGTATGGCTCAACGTTAGTAAGCCTACTGTCTGCGGCGTTTGCCGGCTTATTTATTTAACCGCTGGGGCGCCTTCACCGGGCGCCCCGCTGTTTCTTAAAACGCGGCGCAGACCAGGGCGTCTACGCGCATCACCGATTCTTGGTTAAAGCGTTTTTTATAGATCTCGCGCAGTGCGTCAATGCTCGCTGAGGTCGCGCTATCCGGACGATGAATCAGCATCAGCGCCTTACTGTTCTCGCGCGCCAGTCGGCCATTTTCCCCCAGCCACTGCCCTTTTGCATCATAGACAGACAGCCCGTCTTTGAAGCGCGGCGTCACGTCGTTATCAATAAACTGCTGCCACGCTTGCGCGCTGACCGTTCCGCCATCCGGTTTACTCAGACCAAACCACAGCGTGGTTTGCATCATCATATCGCCCGAATGACATACCGCGACCGGCGTCGTTGGGGTGACGGCGTGCTGATGCGGCGCCACAGATGTCTGACAGCCGGTAAGAAACAGGGCGAGAGCCAGCGGCATCGCGAGTTTATTCAACATGATAGCCTCATCGTTAACAGGGTTGATGCCTCATCATAGGGTGAACATGACGCGCGCGTCACGCTTTTCGCGGCAGAGGGCCATGCGCTTATGCCTATCATGGTTAAGCCTGCATCACTATAATGCGCAGAACATTCCTGAAAATGAGTACACGCTTATGATCCGCAGCATGACCGCTTACGCCCGACGCGAAGCCAAAGGCAACTGGGGCAGCGCCGCCTGGGAACTCCGTTCGGTAAACCAGCGCTATCTGGAAACCTATATCCGTCTGCCGGAGCAATTTCGCGGTCTGGAGCCGGTGATCCGCGAGCGCATTCGCAATCGCCTGACGCGCGGCAAGATTGAGTGCTATCTGCGTTTTGAGGCAGACCCGAGCGCACAGGGCGAGCTCCAGCTCAACGAAGCGCTGGCGAAACAGCTGGTGCAGTCGGCCAACTGGGTGAAAATGCAGGCTGACGAGGGCGCAATCAATCCGATGGATATTCTGCGCTGGCCGGGCGTGATGTCCGCACAGGAGCAAGATCTGGATGCCATTAACGCCGAACTGCTGAGCGCGCTGGATGGCGCGCTGGATGACTTCATTGAAGCGCGCGAGACCGAAGGACAAGCGCTGAAGGGGTTGATTGAGCAGCGCCTTGAGGGCGTCACACAGGAAGTCAGCAAAGTGCGCGCGCTGATGCCTGAAGTGGTGAAATGGCAGCGCGAGCGCCTGGTGGCGAAGCTGGAAGACGCTGAGGTGCAGCTGGAAAATAATCGCCTTGAGCAAGAGCTGGTGATGATGGCGCAGCGCATCGACGTGGCGGAAGAATTGGATCGCCTCGACGCGCACGTGAAAGAAACCTACAACATCCTCAAGAAAAAAGAGGCGGTAGGCCGCCGGCTGGACTTTATGATGCAGGAGTTCAACCGCGAGTCGAACACTCTGGCCTCGAAGTCAATTAACGCTGAAATCACCACCTCCGCGATAGAGTTGAAGGTGCTGATTGAGCAGATGCGCGAGCAGATTCAGAATATCGAGTAACGTCATAGCAATACTCATATAGCGCCATAAAATTATAAAAACCCGTAGATTACGGGTTTTATTGCTCTATTAATAATCATTCTCTCTCGCAAAATCTCCCGCTTTTACCGAATTATTCTTGGTGCCTAAAGCTTATTGCTGAAAAGGAAAAGCAGCTGCCGGTGCTGGCAGACGTGACCGGACGCAAGGTTAATGCTTACGTGTTCTGTCATGAGGGCATCGCGAATGAGCGCATTGATGTACTTATTGATGACTTCTTTATGATTCACGACGCAGAGCTGAGCAGCCTGCTCAGGATGAAGTACAGCCAGTTTGAACGGAATGGCTCAACGCATGCACCGGGCGTTATCGAAGGCGCGAACGATGCCGACACGCTGTACCGCGTATATGTCCAGAACCTTATTAAGCGATGGACGAGCGTAAATCAGCCGCTGATGTTCCGGGATGACGTGCTGAGCGTGAGCGGTGCGCATCCTTTCCGGGGAGCCAGAACCGACCGCAGTAAACGTAAACTTTTTTGAGCTGCAGACTCAGAAACTCTCCGAAGCCCGGCACGTGCCGGGCTTTTTTACGTCGGCTGCGTGAGTGCATGTCTATGCTGCATGAAAATGCATGAGTCTCCGGCATCCCAGAACAACAGGAAAGGCCAGCAGCGACGAGGCTCAGAACAAATCATGCAGGTGCATGAAAAACGCTGCATAAAGTGGGCAGGCGTGGCGGGGCTACGAGAGCGCGCTAATAGACATAAACTCAGGCGAAGTAACAGCTGATGCAAAATTCGTTTATTATTCTGTGATAAATCACTTTTGATATTATCTTTAAAACTTAGTCGTGGTAATGTTGTCCAAAAAAGTGTAAAACCGAAAATGGCAGCGTTTACTATTATGTTAAGGACATGATAATTATGGAAAAATTGAGAAGTTCACCGTTGGTTTATGTTCTGACAGTGTTAGAGTTTTCGCCTAACCCGCACATAAGTAAGTTAGGAAATGAAGAGCTTGCTAATTTGACGGAAAAATTATTAGAGGCTGGCTATCCAGATAGGATAATCAGTAAACATCAGCTTATTGAGTTTCAGATTGGTAATGAAGAAGGTTTTTCTCCAATTGTAAGAAACCCACAACGTTTGGTCTTTAGGGCCGCGGGGGAAATGTCCGCCGTGCATTTAAGCGAGAATTCATTAGCTTTAATAACGACTAATTATGAAAAATTTGAAGATTTTAGCACCGAGTTTAGTAAAATTTTAAATGTAATTAGCGATACAGTTAAAGACCAAAATAAAACTGTTTTGAAGAAACTTGGACTTAGATATATAAACCTTATTTGTCCACAAGATCAAAAGACACTTAGTAGTTATTTTAAAGATAATATATCCCCTATTAAGCTTGACATTTTAGGCGATGCAAAAGATAAATATAGTGTCTCAACATCTTCTGTTCAGCTTACAGATGCGGACAAAATAACAATAAAAATAGAGGAACTATATGCGCCAGAGGGAATGGTTCATAAAGTTATTCCAGAGGAACTATTTGAGCCAGATACGAAAGCTGGTTTGATCATTAATGGATACCAGTACTGGAGTAACATTTTTAGCAAAAACTATGCTCTTTTAGATATGGATCAACAACATACGTTTAATGGCAGCCCACTTTTTGATATTGATTCAGTATTACGTCGACAAAACGAACTTCACGAATATAACGAAAAAGTATTCTTGAGCACTATAAGTCAAGAAGCTCTCGACGAGTGGAAATAGGAGTAAATTTTATGATTGGGTGGTCAACTACAACTGCTAAGCAAACGCAGAGCGCTCCTATATTTTATGCTAGAGGAAACTCAGCTAATACTGCGCACAAGAATTTTCGTCGCGCAGGGAGCAACCCTTTAGCATTTAAAGAATATCAGGATATCCTGAAGGATACTTATAAAAAAACAATTAACAGCCCAAACAATCGTAAAAAAATGAACATAGTTTGGGCTACTATAAATACCAATACAGAACTGGTTTTAGAGAGAATTTCCAAGCAAGACATAGTGGGAGTCAGGGAAACAATTAATAATGCTCGCTTAACTCTTGGGCTTCCAAACAATGATATAGCAAAGGTAATGAACATCTCCCGGCAATCTTTGTATCTATATCTTAAAGACGATATTTCACAAAAAATAAATGAATCAACAATCCAAAGGGCTAAAGAAATTTATGCAGCACTTGATATAATAAAGGAAAATAATATAGAGGGGTTAGGCTCTCTTGCAAGAAACTATTTTTTTGAGGAGGAAACATTGATGAGCTTATTGACTAAAGAAGAAATCAACCTCTCAGCCATTGCCAATATTTCGTCTAAATTATCGCATGTTGTTAGAAACAACAATAAGCATAAGAATGAAAATAACGAACTTAATTTACTTTCTTTAACCAAAAGTATTTAATAGAGACAGTAGAATGGAAAACATTTCAAATGGAAAACAACTACTTATTGAGAATAACTTAAGGCAAGGATCATATTTTAAAGCTAGTGAGGTACCCGAGGTTGTTAGAAACAAATGGATAGACTTTAGAATTAGTGAAAACTATAGGAAAAGTACAAAAAAAAATAACATCATAAGCAGTGATGATATTATTGTGATAATGACACAAGACTGTGATATAGCATGTTCTAATGATTCACATGATCCATATATTGAATGTGCTATATTCAAACCGATAAAAGAAAAGCAAGTTCATGCTGGTAATCAATTTGCTTACAGCGTGAGAAAACTACATATTAAAATAAATGAAAATTGGTATGAAGCAAAGTCTAACTACTTGACTTATATAGAAAAATCATCATTATTGCATAATATTCAACTTGAAGAAATCACTATCGAGAAACTTGAAGATGCTGAATTTAAAATCATACCTTATTGGAGAGCAAATAGGTATTTAAGAGCAGCTTTACCCGATAATTTCAATGCCAGTTTTATGGCCGAAATTGAAGAGCATAAAGAAACGTTAAAAAACGGATTTTTAGATTTTCAAGGCAAAAGCTATATAAGAGGTATTTATGTCAAGTTAGATACGAATCAAGAGATAGCCCAATATAAATTTGAGCTATTCTTTTTATTAAAGTCCGAAACACCTCAGCAAGAAGCAAAGGAATTACAAGATTTATCAGAAAGCATCTCATGTGAACTTGTGGAAAAATATAACTACTCAGAATATGAAGATTGTATTTACGCCGATAAAGAATGCAATACATCCGTTGCATTTATAATTAATTTCTCTCGAGTTAACTTTGACCATTTATCACTGTCTAATGAAGATGAAGATATTGGTGATAATTTAGGATAAATTTCTGAAATATTAATAGGTCATAATATAACTTTGATAAACGAACTATACTAATTTATTAAAGAAATTAAATGCCATCATTCTATTAGTATAGCTCTAATACAATATTTACTTTTATATAAATTGATACAGTCAAGAACAAAATGTACCAATTAATGTACCAAAACATTAAATAAATAATAAAAGCATTTAAAATCATACATTTACTGGTTTTTATTAATACAGATTCAGAATATCGAGTAACACCCTATCAAGAAGCCCCACTCGGGGCTTTTTTACCCTCATCACCCTCTTACTGCCCTTAATAGACCATATTTTTGTCTTTGCAATGTAAAGGAAGTGACAGATGTGATGTATGAATGTGTCATTCCTTGAGCAACCATGCTTTGTGCCCTTCTCGTTCAAACGAAGCGAATTCAAGTAATGCATTGAAATATTTAGATAAAATTGGATTTTCAGCGCTATCAGGGGCGCAAAGCCGCCACATCCATCAAATTGATTAATCCTAAAGAGTGTGGAGATTGTCACTCATCAGCGGCACTTTTTGCTAAAGTGCGGGTCGTAATTGATACAGTTGTACCGCTCCGGGATCTCAGGGATTTGCTTCTTGCGCGTTACAGTAACTCATGACCTGAAGGCGCTATGAAAAAAACCGGACAATTTTGTTCCCACCTGCTGCATCCACGCTATTGGTTTACCTGGTTTGGATTGGGCATCCTGTGGCTGCTGGTACAGCTTCCCTACCCTGTATTGATCAAACTGGGCGCGTCGGCGGGTAAACTGTCACGCCATTTCCTGAAACGCCGTGAGCGCATTACGCGCCGCAACATTGAACTCTGCTTCCCGAATATCAGCGATGAGAAGAAAGAGGCGATGATCGCCGCGAACTTTGAATCGCTGGGCATGGCGCTGGCAGAAACGGGCATCGCCTGGTTCTGGTCCGATGCGAGCGTGCGCCGCCTGTTTAATGTTAACGGTATGCGCAATTTGCAAAACGCCCAAAACCAGCAGCGTGGCGTGATGGTGATTGGCGTGCACTTTATGTCGCTGGAGCTGGGCGGCCGAATTACCGGGCTGTGTCAGCCGATGATGGCCATGTACCGCCCGCATAACAACCAAGCCATGGAGTGGGCGCAAACCCGCGGCCGGATGCGCTCCAACAAGGCGATGATCGATCGTCGCGATCTGCGCGGCATGGTGCAGGCGCTTAAGCAGGGCGAAGCCGTCTGGTTCGCACCCGATCAGGATTACGGCCCGAAAGGCAGCACTTTCGCGCCGCTGTTTGCGGTGGAAAAAGCCGCGACCACCAACGGCACCTTCGTGCTGTCTCGCCTGGCGAAACCCGCCATGCTGACCATCGTTCTGATTCGCAATGTGCGTAAAGACGGTTATCAGTTGATTATCCAACCGGAGCTGGAAGGCTATCCTCATCATGATGAGTCAGCCGCGGCGGCTTACATGAACAGAGTGATCGAGCTGGAAATCCTGCGCGCACCGGAGCAGTATCTCTGGCTGCATCGCCGCTTCAAAACGCGTCCACCCGGTGAAGCCTCGCTTTACGTCTAAATCCCGTCTTTCCTGAGCAGCGGTATCGTTTGAAACCGCTGCTGCACCACACTTCCTTCATTCGCGCATAGGCAGCGAGTCTGGCTTCCGTTAAGGTGAAATGCCGTGCTGATTGCGCGCTGCGTCGCACACACTTAACAGGAGGCCTCATGCTGCCATGCCAGACCGTAACGCTAACCGTGCCTCGCCATTGGTTAGATTTGTATGAAACCATTTGGAAGCCCGAATGTTTTGCCAAATGGGCAAGCGGCCTTTGCACTGGCACGCTGTCGCAGGAGGGCAACTATTGGAAAACAACAGGACCCGAAGGCAGCCAAAAAATTCGGTTTACGCCTTATAACCCTTATGGCGTCATGGATCACTGGATTACCACCGGCAGCAGCGGGCGAGAAATTTATATGCCTATGCGAGTGATTGCGAATGAGCAGGGCGCAGAGATTGTCATGGTGGTGTATCAGCAACCGTTCATGTCCGACACCAAGTTCGCCGAGAGCATCGCGTGGGTTAAACGCGATCTTGAACAGCTACTTCATTACTTAACACATTAAAAACAATAGGTTATGCAGCAAGCCCACCTCAATCTTGCTGTGGCTGCGTTTGGCTAAAAAAGTGCGTTTTTTTTCATGACGGCCATTAACCGTTCAATGCACTTTTTTAGGATTTTATCGTCAAAGCGCCGATATGGCTTAACCATCCCGGCTGGGAAAAATCCTGGGCGTACACCGCGCCTTCCCCATCACGATCTCTGATTTTATACGCTTTTTTAATTTTCTTGAGGGGGATTTTTATAGCGATAATCATAAAGCATTAAAAAAAACATAATTAGAGCATGCAATTTTTAAAGTTTTATGATGAATACTCTGAAACCATTTATTACTGCTAAAAATTTATCGGAATTTTCTCATGGTGTGAATATAATTAAAACGAGGTATAAACATTCCACACACAGCAATTACCTATAATAACAACACCAGGGAATGACATGGATCGCTCAGCATATGCTTTATTATCAGAAAATGAATTTGTTGAGCTCGCCGCAAGGATACAGGCTGGAAAATATAATAATCAAAAAGGATTTTATCATGACCTGGCGAATTTCCTCCGAGCAGGAGGAGATTTCGCTCAGGTGAACAGACAAAACAGCACCGGGGATATTTATTTTTATCCGCAGCACCATTTAATCCAGGCCATTGAGAGCTGGGAATCGTTCAAAGGTATATCTGGCCTGCGACAAGCGGCATTGCATTAACTCTTGGGATGCCAGGTCTTGGCCAGGCAACAGTTTTACAGCTGGGGTGCACGTATTAAGGCGAGTAGAATATGGCGATAAAAGAAAAAAACATAGCCCGGATAAACGGTTCACTTTTATCCTCGATTAAAATTATTGGTATTGGCGTATTACAGCTTACACTACTGGCACAATTAGTTCAGGCTAATGAGATTAACTTACTCGCCATTACTATTATTACATTATTGGTTATTGATGCACTGTCTGACTTCGGATTTAACAATATCATTATACGCAATACTGAACTAAATAATGAAGATCACTCAATATTGTACTGGGGGAATGTTTTAACCGGCGCATTACTCTTCTCGCTACTTTTTATCAGTGGCGATATAGTTAGCCGCTCAGTCAGCCAGCCTCAGCTTGCTATGATGCTGGAAATGATCTCCGTCGTCTTTATTATCATTCCGCAAGGGCAGCATTATCGCGCTATCTTGCAGCGCGAGAAGCAGGTTTCACGTATTGCCATTGTGGAAATGACCTCAGTGCTCATAGGACTGGGTGTGACGCTTTTTACCGTATGGTTAACCCCATCCGTACTCTGTGCCATCTGGGGCTATCTCGCCATGGCATCGATAAGAATGCTGATGTTTTGCTACTACGGGCGCGCCTGGTTTCAGCCAGCATTCCGTTTTAGCTTCACGCGTTTCGCGCAGTTGCGAGCAAGAAAGGGATAATAAAAACAAAGCTGTATGGTGGGCTCTGGGCACCGTAAAGGTGCATTCGCGTGCTGATCGCCAGCACGCTTTTTTCTTTTCACACTGCCGCGATCGTGGCATCCGATAATCGAGATTTCGCCTCAGGTCGCATGCGTAGCCAGCTGACAATCATCCGCAACTCATCAATCAGCATCAACAAATCCACCATTTCGTGCCGCGTTTTGATGTGCAACGCGGCCAGTGCCTGCATTTTACATGCGTTGATGGTCTTTGTGCTGACGGCCATGTGCCTGGCAATCTGCTCAATGCTGCATCCCCATGCCTGCATCAAAAGCGCCTGAAGGGCCCGGTCTGACAGCATGATATCTACCGTTGATGCCGCGCGCGCGCTTTTCGGCTCACCCAAGCATGCCCTTATTCGGTTGATAATAGCCTTGTGCGGCGACTTTAAATCCATGACGCTGAACTGAGGCAAATACTGACCGACGCCGTTAAACAGCGGAACCAGGCGCCGCGTCAAAAGCAAAACATGCATTGATGGATAGCGCTGCTGTAGGGTAAAGAACGCATTCAACGTACCGGTTAGCAGCATGTTTTCATGAAAAATACAGATGAATAACCGGGGATGACGTTTACCGCATTCCGCGATCGCTTCACTGAACGACCACTGTTGGTAAGCAGAATAGTCAGATGCACACGCCTCCAACACGCCTTGCAGTCCCAACGCGGCCAGCTTATCGGAGGAGTAAAACATAATGTGTTGCGGATGCATTAGCATAACGGCCCATTCCTGCGGCTTGGAGAGACAAAAAAGGTTTAGTCTGGTCATTCTGACTTCAATCAGAGACGACACGGGCGCGGGCGCACTTAAATGGAGACGCAAACGGTTTTATTGCTTCCGCCATTGCTCTCTTGGCGCGTTAACTCCTTCAGGCATGGGCCTTCCCAAGCTTAATGCTCACGGCGGGCCGCGTTTTGCCTGACTAAGGAAATCGCAGTGGTTTAACCGCCTAAAAGGCATTAGTCTTTGCGCCACACTGCGGGGGGTTTTCTATGTTATTAACCGTTCTCTATATCCTGGGTATCACCGCCGAAGCCATGACCGGCGCCTTGGCTGCGGGCAGAAGAAAAATGGATCTGTTCGGGGTCATTATTATTGCCTCCGTCACGGCGATTGGCGGGGGGTCGGTGCGCGACATTCTGCTTGGGCACTATCCGCTTGGCTGGGTCAAGCACCCGGAATACATCATGATTGTGGCCGCCGCCGCAGTGGTAACCACCTTTGTTGCGCCATTGATGAATCATCTGCGTAAGGTCTTTTTAGTGCTGGATGCGCTCGGCCTCGTGGTGTTTTCGATTATCGGCGCGCAGGTGGCACTGGATTCGGGTCATGCTGCAATCATTGCCGCCATTGCGGCCGTCATCACGGGCGTTTTTGGTGGCGTGTTACGCGATATGTTTTGCAACCGTATTCCCCTGGTGTTCCAGAAAGAGCTCTATGCAGGTATCGCCTTCGCGTCTGGCTGGCTGTATATCCTGCTGTTAAAAACGCCGATGCCCCATGAAGCGGTGGTCATCGTCACCTTACTGTTTGGTTTCATTGCCCGGCTGCTGGCGCTGCGCTTTCGCCTCGGCTTGCCTATTTTCAACTATCCCCATCCCGAGCATTGAAGGCGCAGCCGGCACCGCTTGCTGCTGCAAAAATGTGATTAGCTGCCGCAGCTCGGCATGCTGGAGCATCGCAACGATGCGCAGCGCTAACACGCGGCCGATGCCCGGCAGCTGCTGCCACTCCTCCACCGTTCGTGTGAGTAACGCAGACCAAGCGCTATCGGGTAAAGCCTGCAGCGCGCGGCGCGGCAGCGGCAGACCCAGCGCAACCAGCCAGCGGCGCAGCGGCTGCTGGCGCGTCAGATTAAAACGATGCCAGATAGTGTGTGCCCGCTCTGCGCTAATTCCACTGACTTCAGCAATTTGCTGAGGCGTTAACCGCAGCCAGGAAAAAAGATGATCGATACCGCCGCCATCGAGTAAGCGCTGCCAGGTACTGCGCTGCACACCCGCAATATTTAGCACCGATTTTTGGCTCAATGCGCTCAAGCGCGATAAAAACTGCGTGCGGCATGCAGCGGTGAGATGCAGACAAGATACGCTGGTAAACGCGTCTTCTTGTGGGGCAATCGGATACTCGCGCTCCACCACTCGCCAGATCACCCTTTCTAACCGAGGAATACCCAGGCCGGCCAGCGCAAGCGTCACCTGATCGCCTGCGATCACATCAAGTTCACGCCAGCGCCGCAGCGATCCAATATTCACTCGCCGCACGGTTTTATCTTCAATCTGAACCGGCACGACATTCAGTACCACCGCAATTTTACCCGTGCGTCCCACATTAAAACTCACTGACATGACTTCGCTGCTGACTTCCACAGGTTGGTATTTCCAGGCAGCCGACCAATTTCCCTGACCGGGCTGCCAGTCTCGGCCTGCCAGAGAGGGTGTCTGGTGAATCACCACGCCGTCGGTTACAAACGGCAGGGAAGCGTGAAACCAGCGATTGCGCCATTGCGCCACCTCTTCTTCGTTTTGCACGGGATGACTCCAGCGCGCCGTCAAATCGAATCCCCACGCGCTAAGCTGTTGCAGTCGGTCATGCATTCGCGCGGGGCCCTCTGGCCATGACCAGATAAATACGCCCAGCTGCGGCAGTAACGGACCTGGCTGCTGGCGCATCATGGCGCCTGCCACTTTTGCCCGCGCATTTTGACCGCCGTCGCGGGCCTGTTGATGATCGGTCACCTTGAGAAAAAGTTCGCCTTGTAACACGACGTCATGCCGATCGGTCGCGATCTGCTTGGGAATGGCGGGAATAAAGCGGGCACGGCTAAACCACTCTTCGCCCCGCATACCATCGCCACGGCTGATCAAGGAAATAAGTTTGCCCTGCCGATAGTGCAGCGTCACCGCCACGCCATCCACTTTGGGCTGCACCCACAGCTCGGTTTTGTCCTGCATCCAATAGGCCACCGCGAGTTTATCGCGCAGTTTGCGCACGCCCGTATGCGCAACGGGGTGCGGCGTACTGCCATCCGTGGTGGGCTGGGCAGCATACATTGCATCAGGTGTGAAACAGTGCTGCCACTGCATCAAACGCTGTTGCAGCGTGTCGTAATCTGCATCGCTCACCGCGCTAATTCCTTGCCGATAATATGCGTCATCCCAATGACGCAGCTGCTGCTGGAGCTGATCGATCTCTTGCGCGGCGCGCGCTGGCGCCCAGCCGGGGCACAGTGGCTCGGCGAGACAGGCCATTGATAACAAGCCGCAGCAAAGCACAACGAATCCTTTCATACTGGCTCTCCCTTTTGCCGCTATTAACGGAAAAAACCGTCCGTTGAGCCAGCGGAAAAGGGCACTTTCTGAAGCGGCGTTCCGCTTTTATTTCCCCGTTTACCGTCATGCAAAACCTGAACATGAACGGCCGCGCAGAAAAAGAATGCATCTGGCATGCGGGCAAACGCTGCGTCAGGCTGCCAAGCCGTGTATACTTTGCCCGATATCTTTCCGCTCTTTATTCAACGCAAGATAACCATGGCTCAAGGCACGCTTTTTATTGTTTCCGCCCCCAGCGGCGCGGGAAAATCCAGCCTGATTCAGGCACTGTTAAAGACACAGCCGTTATACGACATGCAAGTGTCTGTTTCACATACCACCCGCAGCGTGCGTCCCGGCGAAGCACATGGTGAGCACTACTTTTTTGTCTCGCGGCCTGAATTTGAACAGATGATTGCCGAAGGTGACTTCCTCGAACACGCAGAAGTGTTCGGCAACTATTACGGCACGTCGCGCGCCGCCATTGAGCAGGTACTGTCGACCGGCGTTGATGTTTTTCTGGATATCGACTGGCAGGGCGCGCAGCAAATTCGTCAAAAAATGCCGACGTCACGCAGCATTTTTGTTCTGCCGCCGTCCACCGAAGAGCTGGATCGCCGCCTGCGCGGTCGCGGTCAGGATAGCGAAGAGATCATTGCCCGCCGCATGGCACAGGCCGTCGCGGAAATGAGTCATTACGCCGAGTATGATTATCTGATTGTGAATGATGATTTCGACCTGGCGCTATCCGATCTCAAAACCATTATTCGCGCAGAACGTCTGCGTATGAGTCGCCAAAAATCGCGACATGACGCTTTAATCAGCAAACTATTGGCAGTCTGAAGACTCTTTCAGTATTATGCCCAGTCATTTCTTCATCATCTGTGGAGTAGCACACCTATGGCACGCGTAACCGTTCAGGACGCAGTAGAGAAAATTGGTAACCGTTTTGACCTGGTGTTGGTCGCTGCACGTCGTGCACGTCAGATGCAGGTAGGCGGAAAAGATCCGCTGGTTCCCGAAGAGAACGACAAGGCCACCGTTATCGCCCTGCGCGAAATCGAAGAAGGTCTGATCACCAACAAGATTCTGGATGTTCGTGATCGTCAGGAACAGCAAGAGCAGGAAGCCGCGGAGTTACAGGCCGTTACCGCTATCGCTGAAGGTCGTCGTTAACAGCACTCTGCAGGTCAACCTTGTATCTGTTTGAAAGCCTTAATCAGCTGATTGAAAAATACTTGCCTGAGGAGCAGATCAAGCGCCTCAAGCAAGCCTATCTTGTTGCGCGTGATGCCCACGAGGGACAAACACGCTCCAGCGGCGAGCCTTATATCACCCATCCAGTCGCCGTTGCCTGCATCCTGGCCGAGATGAAACTCGACCATGAAACGCTGATGGCGGCGCTGCTGCATGATGTGATTGAAGATACGCCCGCAACTTACCAGGACATGGAACAGCTGTTTGGTAAAAGCGTTGCTGAACTGGTGGAGGGGGTTTCAAAGCTTGATAAGCTGAAATTCCGCGACAAAAAAGAAGCGCAGGCTGAAAACTTCCGCAAAATGATCATGGCAATGGTGCAGGATATTCGCGTCATTCTGATCAAACTGGCTGACCGCACGCACAATATGCGCACGCTCGGCGCGCTGCGCCCTGATAAAAAGCGGCGCATTGCGCTTGAAACGCTGGAGATTTACAGTCCTCTGGCGCACCGCCTGGGTATTCATCACCTTAAAACTGAACTGGAAGAGCTTGGCTTTGAAGCGCTCTATCCTAACCGTTTCCGCGTCATCAAAGAGGTGGTGAAAGCCGCGCGCGGTAATCGCAAAGAGATGATTCAAAAAATCCTCGCGGAAATTGACGGACGCCTGCAAGAGGCCGGCATCCCGTGTCGCGTCAGCGGCCGTGAAAAGCATCTCTATTCGATCTACCGCAAAATGCATCTCAAAGAGCAGCGATTTCACTCGATCATGGATATCTACGCCTTCCGCGTCATCGTGAAGGATCTGGATACCTGCTATCGCGTACTCGGCCAGATGCACAGCCTTTACAAGCCGCGTCCAGGACGGGTGAAAGATTATATCGCCATCCCCAAGGCAAACGGCTATCAGTCGCTGCACACCTCAATGATTGGCCCGCATGGCGTGCCGGTTGAGGTGCAGATTCGTACCGAAGATATGGATCAGATGGCGGAGATGGGTGTCGCGGCGCACTGGGCGTACAAAGAAGCCGGTGAAAGCGGTACCACGGCGCAGATCCGCGCCCAGCGCTGGCTGCAAAGCCTGCTGGAATTGCAGCAGAGCGCCGGCAGCTCCTTTGAATTTATTGAAAGCGTGAAATCCGATCTTTTCCCCGATGAGATTTATGTGTTCACGCCAGAAGGCCGCATTGTCGAACTGCCTGCGGGCGCCACACCGGTTGATTTTGCGTATGCTGTGCATACCGACATTGGCCATGCTTGCGTCGGTGCACGCGTTGATCGTCAGCCCTATCCGCTCTCTCAGCCGCTGACCAGCGGACAAACAATTGAAATCATTACCGCCCCGGGCGCACGTCCCAATGCGGCATGGCTCAACTTTGTGGTCAGCTCCAAAGCGCGCGCTAAAATTCGTCAGCTGCTGAAAAACCTCAAGCGAGAAGATTCCGTCAATTTGGGCCGCCGCCTGTTAAGCCATGCGCTCGGTGGCAGCAAGAAGCTGGCGGAAATCCCTGCGGAAAATATCCAGCAAGAGCTGGAGCGCATGAAGCTCACCAGCTTTGACGACCTGCTGGCGGAAATCGGCCTCGGCAACGCCATGAGCGTGGTCGTCGCCAAAAACCTGCTGCAATCAGGCAGTGACGCACCGCAGAGCGGCAGCAAACGCAAGAAATTGCCGATCAAAGGCGCAGACGGCGTCCTGATCACCTTCGCAAAATGCTGTCGTCCCATTCCCGGCGATCCGATTGTTGCCCACGTCAGTCCGGGCAAAGGGCTGGTGGTGCACCATGAATCCTGCCGCAATATTCGTGGCTACCAGAAAGAGCCTGAAAAATTCATGCCGGTGGAGTGGGATAAAGTCACTGAGCTGGAGTTTGTCGCCGAAATTAAGGTCGACATGTTCAATCATCAGGGCGCGCTGGCCAATCTCACGGCCGCGATCAACACCGCCAGTTCGAATATTCAAAGCCTCAATACCGAAGAGCGCGATGGACGCGTATACAGCGCCTTTATCCGGCTCACCGCAAATGACCGCGTCCATCTGGCGAACATCATGCGAAAAATTCGCGTCATGCCGGATGTGATTAAAGTTCACCGTAACCGTAATTAGTGCATGAACGCTCAACGCTTTGCTCGTATTCAGGAGATGCTGGCCCTGCGCCAGCACGATCTTACCGTCTGCATGGAACAGGTCCACAAGCCGCATAACGTCTCTGCGGTGATCCGCACGGCGGATGCCGTCGGCATCCACGAAGTGCATGCGGTCTGGCCCAGCGTGCGGATGCGCACCATGGTGTCGGCGTCCGCGGGCAGCAATAGCTGGGTGAAGGTCAAAACGCATCGTCATATCGCCGAGGCGGTTCGCCATTTAAAGGATAGCGGTATGCAGGTGCTGGCGACCCATCTCTCCGACAAGGCCGTTGATTTTCGCGCGATCGACTATACCCGCCCCACCTGTATTCTCATGGGTCAGGAAAAAACCGGCATCACGGCGGAAGCCCTGGCGCTCGCCGATCAGGACATCATTATTCCGATGGTTGGGATGGTGCAGTCGCTGAATGTGTCCGTTGCCTCGGCGCTGATCCTGTATGAAGCGCAGCGCCAACGCCAGAACGCAGGCATGTATCAGCGCAAACACAGTTTGCTTGACCACGAGGAGCAGCAGCGTCTGCTGTTTGAGGGTGGCTATCCGGTGCTGGCGCGCGTCGCCAAACAGAAAGGATTACCCTATCCTTTCATCAATGACCAGGGCGCGGTTGAAGCCGATGCCGACTGGTGGGCCACTTTGCAAGCCACAGGTAAAAAATGAAAGGACGTCTGCTGGATGCCATTCCGCTCAGTACCCTGACCGGCGTCGGCGCCAGTCAGGCGGGTAAGCTGGCCAAGCTGGGGCTATTTACCATTCAGGATTTACTGCTGCACCTTCCCCTGCGCTACGAAGATCGTACCCAACTTCATAAAATTAATGACCTGCTGCCGGGCATCTGGACCACGGTGGAAGGCGATGTCTTGCAGAGCGACATTACCTTTGGCCGTCGCCGCATGCTGGTATGTCAGATCAGCGACGGCAGCGGCGTGCTGACCCTGCGCTTCTTTAATTTCAACGCCGGCATGAAAAACAGCCTGGCGCCGGGACGCCGCGTAACGGCCTATGGCGAAATCAAACGCGGCCAGCGCGGCGCGGAGATCATTCATCCCGAGTTCCGCGTGCAGGGTGAGCATGGCGGCGTAGAGTTGCAGGAAACCCTTACGCCGGTTTACCCCACCACGGAAGGCATTCGTCAGGCCACACTGCGCAATCTCACCGACCAGGCACTGACGCTGCTGGAAAGCGGGGCGATCGCCGAGCTGCTGCCGCCGGAGCTAAACGGCGGACTGATGAGCCTGCCCGATGCCCTGCGGACGCTGCACCGTCCACCGCCGGATCTGCGCTTGAGCGAACTGGAAACGGGCCGTCATCCCGCGCAAAAGCGTCTGATTCTGGAAGAGCTGCTGGCGCACAACCTCAGCATGCTGGCGGTGCGCGCGGGCGCGCAGCGTCATCATGCGTTACCGCTGTCACCGCGCCACGCGCTGGCCGATAAGCTGCTGGCCGCGCTGCCGTTTTCACCTACGCAGGCCCAGCGGCGCGTCGTGGCGGAAATTGAACGCGATTTGGCAAATGATTTCCCGATGATGCGTCTGGTACAAGGCGACGTCGGCTCGGGAAAAACCCTGGTGGCGGCGCTGGCAGCGCTCAATGTGATCGCGCACGGTAAACAAGTCGCGCTGATGGCGCCCACCGAGTTACTGGCCGAGCAGCACGCCAACAACTTCCGCCAGTGGTTTGCCCCGCTGGGTATAGAAGTTGGCTGGCTGGCGGGCAAACAAAAAGGTAAAGCGCGTGAAGCGCAGCAGGCCGCCATCGCCAGCGGCCAGGTCGCGATGGTGGTCGGCACCCATGCGCTATTCCAGGAGCAGGTAAAATTCAACGGCATGGCGCTGGTGATCATTGATGAACAGCACCGCTTTGGCGTGCATCAGCGGCTGGCGCTGTGGGAAAAAGGCGAAGAGCAAGGGTTCCATCCTCATCAGCTCATCATGACCGCCACGCCGATTCCGCGCACGCTGGCCATGACGGCCTATGCCGATCTGGATACCTCCACCATTGATGAACTGCCGCCGGGACGAACGCCGGTCACCACGGTCGCCATCCCGGATACCCGCCGCAGTGAAATCATTGCGCGCGTGGAGCGTGCCTGCCAAGAGGGGCGTCAGGCTTACTGGGTCTGTACGCTGATTGAAGAGTCCGAGATGCTGGAAGCACAGGCGGCGGAAGCCAGTTGGGAAGAGCTCAAAGCCGCCCTGCCCGATTTGCAGGTGGGGCTGGTGCACGGGCGCATGAAACCCGCCGAAAAGCAGGCGGTGATGGCCGCCTTCAAAGCCAATGAGATTCAACTGCTGGTCGCCACGACGGTTATCGAGGTGGGCGTTGACGTGCCCAATGCCAGTCTGATGATTATTGAAAACCCCGAGCGGCTCGGCCTGGCGCAGCTCCATCAATTGCGCGGACGCGTAGGCCGCGGTGCCGTGGCTTCCCACTGCGTGCTGCTGTATAAATCACCGCTGAGTAAAACGGCCCAAAAACGTTTGCAGGTGCTGCGCGACAGTAACGACGGCTTTGTGATTGCGCAACATGACCTGGAAATCCGCGGACCAGGCGAACTTCTGGGCACGCGCCAGACCGGCAACGCTGAATTTAAAGTGGCAGATTTACTGCGCGATCAAAGCATGATCCCGGAAGTTCAACGCGTGGCACGCCATATCCACCAGCATTATCCCGAGCAAGCGCAGGCGTTGATCGAACGCTGGCTGCCGGAAACAGAGCGCTATAGCAACGCCTGATTCCCTCAGATCGCTGGGGCGAGCGGATCGGGTTATTTATCTGCCGCCGCGCCTCGCAGTGCAAACGATTGCTTTCACAACGCAACCGTTTAAAATCGCCTCTTTGTGTGATTGAGATCCCACCATGTCCATTGATACTGCCGAAGCGCACTCGCCTGCCACGCCGGCGAAAAGCGAGTTAATTTATCGCCTTGAAGACCGCCCACCGCTGCCGCAGACGCTGTTTGCCGCCTGTCAGCATCTGCTCGCCATGTTCGTTGCGGTGATCACCCCTGCGCTTTTAATCTGCCAGGCGCTGGGCTTACCGGCGCAGGATACGCAGCACATTATCAGTATGTCGCTGTTTGCCTCCGGCGTGGCCTCTCTGCTGCAAATCAAAACCTGGGGACCGGTGGGATCGGGCCTGCTGTCGATTCAGGGCACCAGCTTTAACTTTGTCACGCCGCTGATCATGGGCGGCATGGCGCTGAAAAACGGCGGTGCTGATGTGCCGACCATGATGGCGGCGCTGTTTGGAACGCTGATGGTCGCCTCCTGTACGGAAATGGTGTTGTCTCGCGTGCTGCATTTGGCACGTCGCATTATTACCCCGCTGGTTTCCGGCATTGTGGTAATGATCATTGGGTTATCACTGATTCAGGTGGGACTGACGTCAATCGGCGGCGGCTTCGCCGCGATGAACGATCACAGCTTTGGCGCGCCAAAAAATCTGCTGCTGGCAGGCGCCGTGCTGCTGGTGATTATCCTGCTTAACCGCCAGCGTAATCCCTGGCTGCGTGTGGCGTCACTGGTCATTGCCATGGCGGTGGGCTATCTGCTGGCGTGGGCGCTGGACATGCTACCCCCGCAGGCACCAGCAACCGCGCAGCCGCTGCTGGCGGTGCCCTCGCCGCTCTACTACGGTCTCGGTTTTGACTGGAATCTTTTGATTCCGCTGATGCTGGTCTTTATGGTGACGTCGCTGGAGACCATCGGCGATATCACCGCCACCTCTGATGTCTCAGAGCAGCCCGTTAGCGGTCCGCTGTACATGAAGCGATTAAAAGGCGGCGTGCTGGCGAACGGCCTCAACTCCTTCGTCTCAGCGCTGTTCAATACCTTCCCGAACTCGTGCTTCGGTCAGAACAATGGCGTGATCCAGCTTACCGGCGTGGCCAGTCGCTACGTCGGCTTTGTGATTGCGCTGATGCTGATTGTGCTGGGCTTGTTCCCGGCGGTGAGTGGCTTCGTGCAGCATATTCCTGAGCCGGTACTGGGCGGTGCCACCATTGTGATGTTTGGTACCATTGCCGCTTCCGGCGTGCGTATCGTGGCGCGTGAACCGTTAAATCGCCGCGCCATCATGATCATCGCGCTCTCGCTGGCGGTGGGCATGGGCGTATCACAGCAGCCGCTGATCCTGCAATTCGCGCCGGACTGGCTAAAAACCCTGCTTTCATCCGGCATTGCCGCCGGAGGAATTACCGCAATTATCCTTAACCTCATCTTCCCGCAAGAGAAGTAAACGCACGGGCAGCCTGCGGGCTGCCTGCTATTTATCCGCATTTACATCCCGGTGGTTGAGCTACAACGTTAATTCAGGCATAACAACCTCTTACCGCATGATGATCGGGATGGATGCGATGAAATTTTTGGGCAAGTTTTTCCTTACCTTACTGCTGCTGCTCACGCTGGCGCTGGTGCTGCTTTATGTTCTGTTGCAGACACAGTGGGGCGCGGGCTGGTTTAGCCGCTGGGTAAGCGATAAAACGGCTTGGCACCTCTCGTTGAGCAAGATTGAGCATCGCCTTTCCGCGCCCTCACACGTCATCCTGGATAACTTCAGCTTTGGTCATGACGGTCAGCCCGCCATGCTGGTGGCGAAGCGCGTGGATCTCGGCATGTCGCTGGTACAGTTCAGCGATTGGCTGCATTTTGACAGCATTGAAATTCGCGATGGCGACGTTAACCTCGGCAATCAAACGCCCGACACCGCGCTTCCCGTTGAGGCCAATCGACTGCAGTTGAATAATGTCCGCATTGAAAGCCCGCGCAGCACGCTGCCACTCACCGCTACGCGCGTTAACGGCGGCATTGTGCCGTGGAAACCGCAGCCTTCAGACATGCTCGGCACCGATGCGCAGTTTCAGGTGAGCGCGGGCACCCTGACGCTTAACGGCGTGACCGGTGATAACGTTCTGCTACAGGGCAGCCTGAAGAACCGCCAGCTGGTATTGAATACCGTCGGGGCGGATTTGGCGCGCGGCTCAATGACCGGACGCGCAAGCCGCGATGCGCAGGGCAACTGGCAAATCGACCAGCTGCGCCTCAACGATATCCGCTTACAAACGGCGCAGAGCCTGCGGGATTTCCTCACTCCGCTGCGTGATGTGCCTTCAGTGAGCATCAACCGACTCGATATGACCGATGCGCGCTTGCAGGGCCCCGACTGGGCGATCACCGATCTGGATTTAACCCTCAAAAATATCACGCTGCGCGGTGATGATTGGCAAAGTCAGGACGGATCGCTCTCCATGAATGCCGGTAATTTTATTGATGGCGCGCTGGAGCTGAACGATCCGATTGTGAATGCCACGTTTTCGCCGCAGGGCATGCAGCTGACGCAATTCAGTTCGCGCTGGGTCAACGGGGTGATCCGTGCCAGCGGCGCGTGGACCCGCACCGACAAGCGCTTAACCCTGGATGAGCTTGCGGTGGCCGGGCTGGAATATACCCTGCCGCAAGACTGGCGCGATCGCTGGCAGCAGGCGCTACCGCAATGGCTGGACAGCGTACTGGTGAAGCGCGCCACGGCAAACCGCAATCTGGTGATCGATATTAATCCCGCGTTTCCCTTCCAGATGACGGCGGTAGACGGCAGCGCAGAGAATCTGCTGCTGGCGCGACAGCACCAGTGGGGCGTGTGGGCGGGTAAGGCGAGTTTCAACGCGGCAGAAGCCACCTTTAACCGTACCGACCTCCGCCATCCCTCACTGACCCTGAGTGCCGATGAGCAGCAGGTACAGGTGAGTGAGATGAGCGCCTTTGTTGGCAAGGGACTGCTGGAAGGGACCGCAAGCGTGGGACAAGATGTGCAACGTCCTGTCACCCTGAACCTGAAAGGCCAAGCCGTGCCAGCAAACGTGCTGGAAAACTGGGGATGGCCTGCCCTGCCTGTGAGCGGCAACAGTAATCTGCAGCTGCAGTTAAAAAGTTCGCTGCGTGCTAGCACGCCGCTGCGCGCCAGCACCGATGCTATGCTGTCGGTGACGACCGAAACCCAATCCCTGCAGCAGAACATGCGCGCCGGGCAGGTGCAGCCATAATGCAAAGGGCGGTGATGTCACCGCCCTTGTTGTTGCGTCAATACTCAGTTGATACGCGCGCCGGAACCGCCCTCTTCTAACGGTCCATCCGGATCGGCAGGCAGCACGATGTACACGCCCTCAAACACCGCGCCCAACTCGTCGTCGCCAAACAGATCGACCTCCATTTGTACTCGAGCTTTGCGCCCGCGCGCCAGACGGTCAAGATCGCCGCTCAGCGAGCCAAGATCGGCGGTGGCGCCGGGTCGGCCGCTAATGGGTTTGCTGTAACGGATATGCGCATCGGCAAGAATAATGGTGCCGCCCAAATGGCGCTCACGCAGCAGAAGCCAAATCAGGCCCCAGCCGGTGAGCGTGGCCAGGGAGAACAAGCTGCCCGCAAACAGCGTGTGATGGGGATTCTGGTTCCCCGCCTCCGGCATCGTGGTGACAAACTTCTGGCCGGTGTATTGCAGGATGCGCACGCCCATCTTTTCACTGAGGGGGATGTGCTCATACCATGCTTGCTGCAACTGCCCGCACCAGTCGGCACGGTGCAGAATATCATCCAGCGTCACTACCGGTTTGATCATGAGAAAATGACGAACCGGCGTGGTTTGCGGCGCGGTGATCTCGCCCTGATTCACAAAACCCAGCTTAGCGAAAAATTCCACGGCGTCTTCGCGCGCGCTACAGGTCACACGCTTCGCGCCTTCCTGCCGCGCCACGGACTCTAGCGTCATCGCCACCAGCGTCCCCAAACCTTTGCCCTGCACCGACGGGTGCACGGCCAGAAAGCGGATTGCCGCTTCGTTTTCAGCATTGATATACAGACGACCGACGGCAACGGCTTTGCCCTGCTCATCCACCACCATTTGGTGATGGGCCAGCGCATCCCAGGCGTCTCGCTCAGAACCTTGAGGCTGGCGCAGCGGTTTTCGTAACATTTCCCAGCGGAACTGGTAATACATATCCAGCTCTTCTGCGGTTTGTGGCACGCGAAGATGATACATAAAGTGATTCTCTCGTTCGGTGCTGGCGTGACTCAATCCCTGCCGCGTAGCAAGCGACATCATACCTGCAACCAGAAAGTAACGGGGCCATCGTTAACCAGTGAAACCTGCATGTTGGCCGCAAAGCGTCCGTTGGCAGTCTGCACGCCAAGCGCGCGACAGCGTGCGCTGAAATCTTCGTAAAGCCTTTGCGCTTCAGCCGGTTCCGCACCACCGGAAAAGGAAGGCCGCAGCCCTTTTTGCGTATCCGCAGCCAGCGTAAACTGCGACACCACCAGCACGCTGCCGCCCGCCTGCTTAACGTTGAGGTTCATTTTGTCGTTTTCATCGCCAAAAATGCGATACCCCAAGACCCGCTCGGCCAAACGCTGCGATTTTTGTTCATCATCGCCCTTTTCCACACCGAGCAATATCAGCAACCCCGTGCCGATCGCGCCCACCGTCTCGTCTTCCACGCTGACGCTGGCGCGACGCACGCGCTGAATCAATGCAATCATGTTTCCCCTTGTTCTTTCTCGCGTTCTTGTTGCTTTAGCTGGCGATAGTCATCCAGCGTCACCGTGATTTCCGCGCCCAGCAGCACGATGCACCATGTCCAGTACACCCACAGGAACAGAATAGGAATTACCGCCAGTACACCGTATATCAACTGATAAGAGGGGAACATCGTAACATAGAGCGCAAAGCCTTTTTTGCCCAGCTCAAACAGCAGACCGGCGACAATTGCGCCGATGAGCGCATCCCGCGCGGGCACGCGGCGCGTGGGAACGATGCTGTACAGCAACCAAAACGACAGCACAGAAAGCAGCAGCGGGAAAATGCGCAGCACCTGGTCAATCACGCTGGTCATGCCGGAGACGTTCATCCAGCGCAGCGACAGCAGATAAGAGCTGATGGCCAAACTGGCACCCGCCAGCAGGGGGCCCAGCGTCAGAATCATCCAGTAAACGGCGAACGAATACACCATTGGCCGATGGTTATTACTGCGCCAGATGGTGTTCAGCGCGCTGTCCACCGAATGCATCAACAGCAGCGCAGTGGCAATCAGCCCCACCGCCCCCACGGCGGTCATTTTATTGACGTTACGCACGAACTGGTCGAGATAGCGCTGAATAACGTCGCCCGCCGCAGGCATAAAGTTGCTAAAAATAAAGTGCTTCAGCTGTACGCTGATGTCAGAAAACACCGGAAACGCGGCAAAAAGCGCAAAGACCACGGCGATCAGCGGCACTAAGGCCAACAGGGAAACGTAGGCCAGATTGCCGGCCTGCGTGGTCATGCTGTCTTCATCAATACGTCGCCAGAGCAGCTTCACCCATAAAAAGAAGGCGTGCGCCGAGTGGCGCAGAGGAGTGCGCATGATCCATTAAACCCGATTGGCAAACCAGTTCGGTACGGTTTTGTTATCCACCACCAGCACGCTTTCAATGCCCAGCGCTTGTGCGGCGTCCACATTGGCCTGATTATCATCGAAAAACACCGTCTGATCGGCGGTAAACCCTTCGTGCTCAAGAACATGGTGGTAAATACGCGCTTCCGGCTTACGCATCCCAAGATCCTGCGACATATAAATGTGGTCAGCAGCCTGCTGCACCTCGGGATAATGGGTTGGCCAGAACTCAAAATGCAGCTGATTGGTGTTTGATAAAATCACCACGCGCTCGCCCTCGGCGCGCAGTCTCTTCATGATGGCTACGGTTTCGGGACGCACGCCGATGAACAGCGCCTGCCAGCCTGCCGTGAACTGGGGGTAACTCAGCGCGACATCCAGCTGGTCGCAGAGACGCGCGGCAAATTCAGGATCGCTGATTTCGCCTCGCTCATGTTTTTCAAAGTTTTCGTCCATGATAAAACGACTTTGCAGCGTCGCCAGCGGCACGCGGCCCAGATCGCTCCAGACGCCCAGTACGCGGTTAAAATCGATATCAACAATCACATTGCCTAAGTCAAAGATGTACAGCATGACGTCTCTCCTGATGTTCCCTGGATCATTCACTCTAGCGGCAAAACAGAGCGCTGAACAGCTAAGATAAGCGAGAAATCAGCGTTCTGGAAAGCGCGTCCCGCACCATCATCAACGGTTAAGGCAAGACGATCGATAAAAAAAAGCCCCGCAGTGCGGGGCTTTCTATCAGATTGTTTCGCTTACTCTTTGCTGCCGCGTGACGCGCGCTTGCGGTCATTCTCGGTCAGGTGACGTTTGCGAATACGCACAGACAGCGGCGTTACTTCTACCAGTTCGTCATCATCGATGAACTCGATAGCCTGTTCCAGCGTCATCTTCTGCGGTGGAACCAGGGTTGTGGCTTCGTCGGTACCTGACGCACGCATGTTGGTCAGTTTTTTACCGGTCAGGCAGTTAACCGTCAGGTCGTTTGAGCGGCTGTGAATACCGATGATCTGGCCTTCATACACTTCCGCACCGTGACCCAGGAACAGTTTACCGCGATCCTGCAGGCCAAACAGGGCGAATGCCACCGCTTTACCCTGACCGTTAGAGATCAGCACGCCGTTCTGACGCTGGCCCACTTCGCCTGGACGCACATCGTCGTAGTGGCTGAACGTGGAGTACAGCAGACCGGTACCCGAAGTCATGGTCATGAATTCGTTACGGAAGCCGATCAGACCACGGCTTGGGATCACGTAGTCGAGACGTACGCGGCCTTTGCCATCTGGATCCATGTTTTTCAGGTCGCCTTTACGCTCACCCATGGCCTGCATCACCGAACCCTGGTGGGTCTCTTCGATGTCCAGAGTCACGTTTTCGAACGGCTCCTGTTTGCGGCCTTCGTGCTCGCGGAAGATAACTTTTGGACGGGATACCGCCAGCTCGAAACCTTCACGACGCATGTTCTCGATCAGAACGGACAAGTGCAGTTCACCACGACCTGAAACGCGGAATGCATCAGCATCTTCGGTTTCTTCAACGCGCAGTGCCACGTTATGCACCAGCTCTTTGTTCAGGCGGTCAAGAATCTGACGTGAGGTCACGAACTTGCCTTCTTTACCACAGAACGGTGAGGTGTTGACGTTGAAGAACATGGTTACCGTTGGCTCATCCACGCTCAGTGCGGGCAGCGCCTGCACGTTCTGCGGATCGCAAATGGTATCAGAGATGTTCAGCTCGCCCAGGCCGGTCACGGCGATGATGTCGCCCGCTTCCGCCATGTCGCTGTCGATACGCTCCAGACCCAGGTGGGTCAGCACTTTACCGACTTTGGCGTTGCGCGTTTTGCCTTCGCTGTCCACCACGGTAACCTGCTGGTTCGGCTTGATCTTACCGCGCTTGATGCGACCGATACCGATTACGCCCAGGTAGTTGTTGTAGTCCAGCTGCGAAATCTGCATCTGCAGCGGCGCGTCGGCTTCAACCTGCGGCGGTGATACGCGATCAACAATCGCCTGATACAGCGGCGTCATGTCGTCGGCCATGTCGTTGTGGTCCAGACCCGCAATACCATTCAGCGCAGAGGCATAAATGATAGGGAAGTCCAGCTGCTCGTCGGTCGCGTCGAGGTTAACGAACAGGTCAAAGACCTGATCCACAACCCAGTCAGGACGCGCGCCAGGACGGTCAACTTTGTTGATCACTACAATCGGCTTCAAACCATGCGCAAAGGCTTTTTTGGTTACGAAGCGGGTTTGCGGCATAGGGCCATCCATCGCATCTACAACCAGCAGCACCGAGTCCACCATGGACATTACGCGCTCCACTTCACCACCGAAGTCGGCGTGTCCTGGGGTATCAACGATGTTGATACGGTAATCATTCCATTTGATGGCGGTGTTTTTCGCGAGGATGGTAATCCCACGCTCTTTCTCCAAATCGTTGGAGTCCATTACGCGCTCGGTTGCTTCAGTACGTGCATCAAACGTACCGGATTGTTGCAGCAGCTTATCAACCAGGGTGGTCTTTCCATGGTCAACGTGCGCGATGATGGCGATGTTACGCAAATTTTCGATCACAGCTTTGCCTCAGGCATTATAGAAATAACGCGGTATTGTACACGGATTAAGCGGAAGACTGAACACGATCACAGATTTCACCGCAAGTTTCTTGTAGCGCTGGATTTTAGTACCGATTACGGTGCATTAATCCGCAATGGCGCACGCGAATGCACCACAATGGTGCTTTGCGCGTCTCGGCGAGCACTGTTTTAGTGCAATCCCGCCATCCTGGTGCAGCCATTTCTCCACGAAGGGGCGCATCGCAGCGCGATTTAGCCCGCTGTAAAAAAGTTGGCACAGAATTCGCTTTATCTTTCACAAGCGAAAACGACAGTTGCACGACGGTTGATAGAGCTTGCCGAGATCTCGGTCAGAGTGACGACCACTCAAGGCTTAGAAGTTCTCTCACCATGACAACAATGACCATTTCCAGGAGAGTTGAGTATGTCTGCTGAACACGTTCTCTCGATGATGAACGAGCACGAAGTTAAGTTTGTTGACCTGCGTTTTACCGATACCAAAGGTAAAGAACAGCACGTTACGATCCCTGCTCACCAGGTTAACGCTGACTTCTTCGAAGAAGGCAAAATGTTCGATGGCTCTTCCATCGGTGGCTGGAAAGGCATTAACGAATCAGACATGGTGCTGATGCCGGACGCAACGACCGCGGTCATGGACCCGTTCTTTGAAGATCCTACGCTTATCATCCGCTGCGACATCCTGGAGCCGGGCACGCTGCAGGGCTACGACCGCGATCCGCGCTCTATTGCTAAACGTGCAGAAGAGTTCCTGCGCTCATCCGGCATCGCCGACACCGTGCTGTTTGGACCAGAACCCGAGTTCTTCCTGTTCGATGACATTCGTTTCGGTTCTTCTACTTCCGGTTCACACGTTGCTATTGATGATATCGAAGCATGCTGGAACACCGGTAAAGCTTACGAAGGCGGTAACAAAGGTCACCGTCCTGGTCTGAAAGGCGGCTACTTCCCAGTGCCACCGGTTGACTCCTCACAGGACATCCGTTCTGCCATGTGTCTGACCATGGAGCAGATGGGTCTGGTGGTTGAAGCACACCACCACGAAGTGGCAACGGCGGGTCAGAACGAAGTGGCTACCCGCTTCAACACCATGACCAAAAAAGCCGATGAGATTCAGATCTACAAATACGTGGTGCACAACGTGGCGCACGCGTACGGCAAAACCGCGACCTTCATGCCGAAACCCATGTTCGGCGACAACGGCTCAGGCATGCACTGCCATATGTCACTGTCTAAAGGCGGCGTGAACCTGTTCTCCGGCGATAAGTACGGCGGCCTGTCTGAAACGGCACTGTTCTACATTGGCGGCATCATCAAGCACGCTAAAGCCATCAACGCCCTGGCGAACCCCACCACCAACTCTTACAAGCGTCTGGTTCCGGGTTATGAAGCGCCGGTTATGCTGGCTTACTCCGCACGTAACCGCTCTGCCTCTATCCGTATCCCAGTGGTTGCCAGCCCGAAAGCGCGTCGTATCGAAGCCCGCTTCCCGGATCCAGCGGCTAACCCATACCTGGCGTTTACCGCGCTGCTGATGGCCGGTCTTGATGGCATCATCAACAAGATCCACCCTGGCGACGCGATGGACAAAAACCTCTACGACCTGCCGCCGGAAGAAGAAGCTGAGATTCCAAAAGTGGCTGGCTCGCTGGAAGAAGCACTGAACGCACTGAACGAAGACCGCGAGTTCCTGACCCGCGGTGGCGTCTTCACTGACGATACGATCGATGCATATATTGAGCTGCGTAAATCCGACGTAGACCGCGTGCGCATGACGCCACATCCGGTTGAGTTCGAACTGTATTACAGCGTTTAAGTCGTAACATTTGCGCCTGTGTCAGGCTTGGCACAGGCCGCCAACGTTTTTTTGTTGCCGTGGAAACTTTAGCCCATCTTCGGATGGGTTTTTTTCACCGCGAATTCATCGTTCAACTGATTGTTTACCGCCGCGAAAGGCTACAATGCACGCATTTGGTGCAGAGGAACGTTGTATGGCAACTGGCACGCTGCCCGACGCAGGGCAGATTCTCAATACTTTGATCAACAGTATTTTGTTGGTGGATGACGCGTTAGTGATTCACTACGCCAACCCGGCAGCCCAGCAGTTACTGGCGCAAAGCTCACGCAAATTGTTCGGCACCCCATTACCGGAACTCACCGGCTATTTTTCGCTGAATGTTGAGGTGATGAACGAGAGTCTCAGCGCAGGCCAGGGTTTTACCGACAGCGAAGTCACCATTGTGGTCGACGGCCGCGCGCACATTATGTCGCTGACGGCGCAGCGCTTACCCGATGGCTTAATTCTGCTGGAAATGGCGCCAATGGATAATCAGCGTCGCCTCAGTCAGGAACAATTGCAGCACGCCCAGCAAGTGGCCGCCCGCGACCTGGTGCGCGGACTGGCGCATGAAATAAAGAACCCGCTGGGCGGATTACGCGGCGCGGCGCAGCTGTTGACGCGCGCCCTGCCCGATCCGTCTCTGCATGAATACACCCGCATTATCATTGAGCAGGCCGATCGCTTGCGCAATCTGGTGGACCGGCTGCTGGGTCCGCAACAGCCGGGAATGCATGTAACGCAAAGTATTCATCAGGTTGCGGAGCGCGTGGTGAATCTGGTCTCAATGGAGCTGCCGGAGAACGTGTCGCTGGTGCGTGACTACGATCCCAGCCTGCCCGAATTGCCGCACGACCCCGATCAGATTGAACAGGTGCTGCTCAACATTGTCCGCAATGCGCTGCAGGCGCTGGGCGAAGAGGGCGGCACCATCGTCATCCGGACGCGCACCGCCTTCCAGCTTACGCTGCACGGTACGCGCTATCGGCTGGTGGCACGCATTGACATTGAAGATAACGGCCCGGGCATTCCGGCGCAGCTGCAAGACACGCTGTTCTATCCGATGGTGAGTGGACGCGAAGGCGGCACCGGCTTGGGTCTTTCTATCGCACGCAGCCTGATCGATCAGCACTCAGGAAAAATTGAATTTAACAGTTGGCCGGGTCATACCGAATTTTCGGTTTACCTGCCTCTTCGCCAGTGAGGTTTCTATGCAACGAGGGATAGTCTGGATCGTCGATGACGATAGCTCCATCCGCTGGGTGCTTGAACGCGCGCTCACTGGAGCCGGTTTGAGTTGTGCGACCTTTGACAGCGGTGACGCGGTGCTGGATGCATTAGCCACCAAAACCCCCGATGTGCTGTTGTCCGATATTCGCATGCCGGGCATGGATGGTCTGGCCCTGCTGAAGCAGATCAAGCAGCGCCATCCCATGCTACCGGTCATCATTATGACGGCGCATTCCGATCTGGATGCAGCCGTAAGCGCCTATCAGCAAGGTGCATTTGATTACCTGCCCAAACCGTTTGATATTGATGAAGCGGTAGCGCTGGTAGAGCGGGCGATCAGCCATTATCAAGAGCAGCAGCAGCCGCGCAATCAGCCGGTCAGTGGTCCCACCACCGATATCATTGGCGAAGCGCCAGCGATGCAGGATGTGTTCCGCATCATCGGCCGCCTGTCTCGCTCTTCCATTAGCGTGCTGATTAACGGTGAATCCGGCACGGGTAAAGAGCTGGTGGCGCATGCGCTGCATCGTCACAGCCCGCGTGCCAAGGCACCGTTTATTGCCCTGAACATGGCGGCTATCCCGAAAGATCTCATCGAATCCGAGCTGTTTGGCCACGAAAAAGGGGCCTTCACCGGGGCGAATCAAATTCGTCAGGGACGGTTCGAGCAGGCCGACGGCGGCACGCTGTTCCTGGATGAGATTGGTGATATGCCGTTAGACGTGCAAACCCGCTTACTGCGCGTACTGGCCGATGGCCAATTCTATCGCGTGGGAGGCTATGCGCCCGTCAAGGTGGACGTGCGCATTATTGCCGCAACGCACCAAAATCTGGAGCTGCGCGTGCAGGAGGGCAAATTCCGTGAGGATCTGTTCCACCGCCTTAATGTGATTCGGGTACATCTGCCGCCTCTGCGCGAGCGCCGTGAGGATATTCCACGCCTCGCGCGTTACTTCCTGCAGGTAGCCGCACGCGAATTGGGCGTTGAAGCAAAAATTCTGCACCCGGAAACGGAAACGGCGCTGACGCGTTTGCACTGGTCCGGTAACGTACGCCAGCTGGAGAATACCTGCCGCTGGCTGACGGTGATGGCCGCGGGACAGGAAGTCTTAATCCAGGATTTGCCGCCTGAACTGTTTGAATCCAGCCTGCCGGATAGCCCGGTTCAGTCACTGCCCGATAGCTGGGCCACGCTGCTGGCGCAATGGGCGGACCGCGCGCTGCGTTCCGGTCATCAGAACCTGCTGTCAGAAGCACAGCCGGAAATGGAGCGCACGCTCCTCACCACGGCACTGCGCCATACTCAAGGCCACAAGCAGGAGGCGGCGCGTTTACTGGGTTGGGGACGCAATACGCTGACGCGTAAGCTGAAAGAGCTGGGGATGGAGTAAGTGAGCGGCGTGGAAGCGCGACGCAGATGCACATTTTTCGTGGGATCCGTCTGTACACGCCGATGCCGTTCAGTATCATACGGACGGTAATCGGGAGAAGCGAACATGTTTCATTCAGTTATTCAGCTTGTCACGCACGCAGCAGCAACAATGGGTAGCGCGGTGGCGCATTCACCGCAAACCTGGGTGGCTGCAGTGATGTGCGCCCTGACGGCGAGTCTGTTTAATTAATACCAAGGGAGCCTCGGCTCCCTTTGTTATATCACGCGCGAAAAGGCCTGCGGCTGCGCGCGCTGGCGCAGATAGCGATCGAAACACATGCAAAGGGTACGGATCAGCAGTCGGCCCACGCCTGTGACCCGAATATGCCGGTCACGGATAACCAGTAATCCGTCGGCTTCAAGCGGTGCCAACAGCGCCAAATCTTCTGCGAAGTAACGCTCAAACCTCACCGGCCACTGCGCTTCTATAGCGGCAAAATCCAGCGAGAAATGACACATCAGCCGCTTGATCACGTCACGACGAATCATGTCATCTTCGCTCAGGCGCACGCCGCGCCACAACGCATCACCGCACTGTTCCACGCTGCGATAGTAGGTATTCAGATCTTTTTGGTTTTGCAGATAGCTGTCGCCCAACATACTGATGGCGGATACCCCTAACCCCAGAAGGTCGCTATCGCCGCGCGTGGTGTAGCCCTGAAAATTGCGGTGCAGCAGCCCCGCGCGCTGCGCCACGGCCAGTTCATCATCCGGTTTGGCAAAGTGATCCATGCCAATAAACTGGTAGCCGGCCTGCGTCAGCGTCGCGATGGTGTGCTGAAGTATCTGTAACTTTTGTGCAGCGCTCGGCAGCTCATCGGGTTTAATTTTGCGCTGCGCGGCAAAAAGCGCGGGCATGTGCGCATAGTTAAATACGCTCAAGCGATCGGGATGCAGCGCCAAAACCTTCTGAAGCGTCAGCGCAAAACTTTCCGGCGTTTGCAGCGGCAGACCATAAATCAGATCCAGACTGATGGAATGGAATTGCTGCTCTCGCGCCCGCGTCATTAGCGCAGAAAGCACCGCTTCATCCTGCACGCGATTCACGCGCGCCTGCACTTCGGGAGTAAAGTCCTGCACGCCAATGCTCAGACGATTAAAGCCCTCCGCGCGCAGATGATCGACGACCTCCAGCGGGATTTCTCGCGGGTCCACTTCAATGGACATTTCAGGCGCGTCAGCAAAGGTAAAATGCGTGCGCAGCAGCGCTACCAGCCGACTTATCTGCTGCGGATTAAGGAAGGTTGGCGTACCGCCGCCCCAGTGCAGCTGCACCACCTCACGGCCCGCAAACAGGGGCGCACGGTGACGTATCTCTTGCGCCAGCGCATCAAGATAGCGATCGGCTTTGTGTGGGTGACGCGTGACGATTTTGTTGCAGCCGCAAAAATAGCAAAGGCGGTGGCAAAACGGGATATGCACATACAGCGAAAGAGGACGCTGCGGCGAATGCGCGACGGCGTGCAGGAAAGTGGCTTCGTCAATTGCTTCGCTGAATTCAAGCGCGGTGGGATAGGAAGTATAGCGAGGGCCTGCGCCATTGTATTTTTCAATACGGCGCTGATCCCACTCTGGCTGCAACGATAGCATGCTCACTCCTTACGCTGGTGGCGTCTAAAAGCAGGTCGCGTCGCAGAAGCTGAAAGGGGACGGTTGGCCGAACGCTGGTGTAAACGCGACTTCAGGCGCGACAACCGGCGTAGTTTAAACAACAACCTCAGGAGATAACATGTGAGTAACAGCGCTAAAATTGATCCAGGCCAAAGCATAGGTGAATACCGGTTTAGCGCGGCATGCGTAGAGTCGCATGCCGATCATTTTTGGCCTTAATTGCCCTTCAGCAGACGCATCATATCGACATCTGCCTGCTCATCTTCGTTCTCATCGTCCAGCGCAATGCCCAGCGTTTCCATTAGCTCGTCGATGCGGTCCAGCGTGTCATCCAGCCAGGCTTGATCTTCGCCGCTCAGCGTTTCGCCATTTTCAAGACGATCCAGCAGCGTATCCAGACGTGGATTGTTCTCGAGCGAAGCCAGCTCTTCTTCCGGCGTCAGGCGCGTTTTTTTCGCCACAGGCTCGGTTTTCACCACCGGTTTTTTCACCGGCTGAGTTTTGCCCTCGGCCACCAGCGCCACGGGCTTTTTACTGCCCAAGCGCGGATCGTTATTCGACTGGCCCTGACGCTTGCCCGCCGCTGGCGTTTCGGGGTTGGCACGGCTGCCTGCTTTATGGCCGCTGTGTTTTTTCTCGCGTTTGCGATCGCGCGCTTCCTGGTTCAGTTCTTCGCGTGATTTACGTTTGGCTTTTGCTTTTGCAGCGGGTTTGCCGCGCTGGGCGGGTGCAGGTTGCTTCATGGTGTCCGGTCTCGGCGATTTTTTACTCAGTATATACCTGGCATTGTCACGGTGCAGGCGCGTTGGCTACACCCTGCTTTCAAGCACTGCGGCTGTCTAACAGCGTTCAGGCGCATCGCACTTCGCCCTGAAGACGTAAGGTATAGTTTTCCGGCGAAATCTAGCAGAAACACAGCCAAGAAAAAAGGCGACAGCCTATGCTATCGCCTTATTTCGCACCTTCTCGTGAAGGAATTACGGTATCAGTCCGTTATGGCTGTCAACGTCCCGGTTGCTCCTTCGCCTTTTCGCTCCTGCGAATGCTCCCTGTCCCTGTTCGTTTCGTGTTTGAATCGATTCCTGCCCCGCTCTCGGTTATCCCCAACGCTCCTGAGCACATCATCCTGATGGGTGCGGCCTTGCACTGACAACAAATGTAGACCACGAGAGAAATTGGACAAGGGTGATTTTCAGCTTCTTTGCGAACATTATTTCCAGAAATAATATAAATAATTGAAAAATATTATTTTATTATCAGAGCTTTTTTTCATAAAACGGTAAAATCTGTCACTGCCACGCGGCAATCTCTTACAAAATAGCCGGTTCAGCGGCTATTGAGCACTTTTGCGTCATAACAGGTATAATCAGCGCCATTGCCTGAATACATTTGCTGGAGCTTTACTTTGTCTGCTTTGAATTATCACGTTACCCACTTCATGCTGAGCGCCCCGGATATCCGTCATTTACCGTCTGATAGCGGTATCGAAGTGGCCTTCGCCGGGCGCTCAAACGCAGGCAAGTCTAGCGCGCTGAATACGCTTACTAACCAGAAAAGCCTGGCCCGCACCAGTAAAACGCCTGGGCGCACGCAGCTGATCAACCTCTTTGAAGTGGTTGAGGGCAAGCGGCTGGTTGATTTGCCTGGCTACGGCTACGCCGAGGTGCCGGAGGAGATGAAGCGTAAATGGCAGCGTTCCCTGGCTGAATATTTGCAAAAACGCCGTGCGCTGAAGGGATTAGTGGTGCTGATGGACATCCGCCATCCGCTGAAAGATCTCGACCAGAACATGATTGAGTGGGCGGTGCAGAGTCAGATTCCCGTACTGATCTTGCTGACCAAAGCCGACAAGCTGGCCTCGGGCGCGCGCAAAGCGCAGCTGAACATCGTGCGTGAAGCCTCTCTGGCTTTCATGGGGGATGTGCAGGTTGAAATGTTCTCTTCGCTGAAAAAGTTGGGCGTCGATAAACTGCGCCAGAAGCTGGATAGCTGGTTTAGCGAACTTGAACCCGCGCTGGAAGAGGATGCCCCGACGGCGTAAGCACATCGCGGGCGTCACAAGCACGCTCTCAGAACGCGCCCAATAAAAAACGCCCCAGTCATAACTGACTGGGGCGGCTAATATTCAGCCAAATCCGATTACGTGAAGTAAAAGGTTTGAAAGATAGAACATCTTACCTCTGTACCCTACGCAGCGAACTTTACCTGAATTTTTGTGACCAAAAAAGTTTTTTTTGTCCTTTGGTTTCACGATTTGCCATTTTTTCTACCGACCTCGTCACACTTTCGCACACGAGCTGGCGTGAAATTGAAAAAAGTGCTTAAACGCCAGCCAGTTACTCATGCGGTGGCGTTGCGCTGACGCTAAACCAATGAATCCCTCGTTTTTTCTTATGATGCAGCCAGCGACGCAGCTTGCCGCTGGCTCAGGGCTATCAGTGCGCCTGATCCCAATTATCGCCAACGCCCACTTCAACCTGCAGCGGCACATCCAGCTTCATACTGCCTTCCATGAGCTGACGGATTTTCTCGCTGGCACGGTCAACGGCATCGCGGTGGATCTCGAACACCAATTCATCGTGTACCTGCATGATCATCTTCACTTCATCGGCATTTTGATCCTGTAGCCAACCGTCCACGGCAATCATGGCGCGCTTGATGATGTCTGCGGCAGTACCCTGCATCGGGGCGTTGATCGCTGCACGCTCTGCGGCCTTGCGCCGAATGGCATTGCTGGCGTTGATATCAGGCAGCCACAGGCGACGGCCGTCCAGTGTCTCCACATAGCCTTTGTCTGCCGCCATGGCGCGCGTCTTCTCCATGTAGCGCAGCACTCCCGGATAGCGTTCAAAGTAAAGATCCATATACTTCTTCGCCTCACCGGCACCAATGTTGAGCTGCCGTGACAGGCCAAAAGCGCTCATGCCGTAAATCAGACCAAAGTTAATCGCCTTGGCGCTGCGGCGCTGCTCACCGGACACCTTGCTTAATGCCACGCCAAACACTTCCGCCGCCGTCGCGCGGTGGATATCTTCACCGTGCGCAAACGCATCCAGTAAGCCTTTATCTTGCGACAAGTGCGCCATGATACGCAGCTCAATCTGCGAATAGTCCGCTGCCACAATGCGCTTGTCCTGACCGGCAATAAACGCCTGACGAATGCGGCGCCCCTCCTCGTTCCTGACCGGAATATTTTGCAGGTTCGGATCGGTTGAGGAGAGACGGCCCGTAGCGGTCACCGCTTGATGATACGAGGTATGTACGCGTCCGGAGTGCGGATTGATCATCAGCGGCAGCTTGTCGGTATAAGTCGATTTCAGCTTCGACAGGCCACGGTGCTCGAGGATGACTTTGGGCAACGGATAGTCCAACGCTAACTCAGCCAGTACTTCTTCACTGGTCGAGGGCGCCCCGCCCGGCGTCTTTTTAGTGGGTTTGATGCCCTGTTTCTCAAACAGGATGGTTTGCAATTGCTTGGTGGATGAGAGGTTAAACGGCTCTCCCGCCAGTTCATGGGCTTTTCGTTCCAGCTCAGCCAGACGGGACGTCAACTCCTGCGAATGTTTCGCCAGAATGGACGGATCAATCAACACGCCGTTGCGCTCTATGCGTGAGATCACGCGTACCAGCGGCATTTCTATTTCGCTGAACACCTGCTTAGGTCCCGCTTGCTGGGACAGTTTTTCCCACATTTTCAGATGCAATTGCAGCGTCACATCGGCATCTTCTGCCGCATAATGTGCCGCCTGCTCAAGGGCAATCTGGTTGAAGGTGAGCTGATTTTTGCCTTTGCCGGCAATCTCTTCAAACGTCACGGTTTTATGGTTTAGCCAGCGCGCAGCGAGGCTATCCATGTCGTGTTTACCGCCCACGCTATTCAGACAATACGACTCCAGCATGGTGTCGTATTTGATGCCGTTAAGTTCGATATCGTAATTTTTTAATACCCCGCGATCGTACTTAAGGTTTTGCCCCACCTTGGCAGCGTTGCCATCTTCCAGCAGCGGCTTAAGACGCGCGAGCACCTCAGCGCGATCGAGCTGATCGGGCGCATCCAGATAGTCATGCCCCACCGGCAGGTAAGCGGCCTCGCCCGGCGCAACGGCAAACGAAATACCCACAATGTTGGCGCTTAACGTGTCCAGCGCGTCGGTTTCTAAATCAAAGGCGAAGAGGTCGGCGGCTTTCAGCTTTTCCAGCCACGCCTCGAACGTAACGTCGTCCAGAATGGTGACGTAACCATCAGATGACAGCACGCTGACGGTTTCGGCCACCGCAGGCGCGACCTCTTCCGGCAGTGCTTTCTGCGCACGCGTATTGTTCTTTCTTCCCTGCAGCCATTTGCCCTCCTGCAGGTCACTGATCCAGCGCTTAAATTCAAAGCGGGCAAATAGCGCTTGTAGCGCATCCACGTCCGGCTCATTCACCGTAAGCTGTTCGCTGCTCAGTTCCAGTGCCACGTCAGTTTTAATCGTGGCCAGCTGATAAGAGAGAAAGGCGACGTCGCGATTTTGCTCCAGCTTCGCTGCCATGGATTTCGCCCCACGGAACGTGAGATCGGCAACTTTATCGAGGTTGTCGTAAATCGACTGCATACTGCCCAAGCCCTGCAGCAGCGCCTGCGCGGTTTTTTCTCCAACGCCCGGTACGCCCGGTATGTTGTCGGAGCTGTCACCCATCATGGCAAGGAAATCAATAATCAGCGACGGCGGCACGCCAAACTTTTCCTCAACTTCTTCAGGGCCGAGCACCGTATTGTTCATGGTGTTGATCAGCGTAATGTTTGGCGTCACCAGCTGCGCCATGTCTTTATCGCCAGTGCTGATCAGCACGGCACGTCCCTGCTTTTCTGCCTCTAACGCCAACGTACCGATGACATCATCGGCTTCCACGCCGGAAACAGCCAGCAGCGGTAACCCCATGGCTTTCACCATTTCATGCAGCGGCTCGATCTGCGCACGCAGATCGTCTGGCATGGGCGGACGATGGGATTTGTAGTTTTCGAAGAGCGCATCGCGGAACGTTTTGCCTTTGGCATCAAAGACCACAGCCACGTGAGTAGGCTGATACTGCACTAACAGGCTTTTCAGCATGTTAAGCACACCATACATGGCGCCCGTTGGCTCTCCGCCACTGTTCGTCAGCGGCGGAAAGGCGTGATATGCACGGTAGAGGTAAGAGGATCCATCTACCAGAATCAGGGGATTTTCTGCAATTTGCGCCATAGGTTCGTCGTTTCTTCGTTGCGATAATGAGAGGTATAAGGATGCCACATCCTACGGAGAATGTTGAATGTACGCACCGTGACCGGGCATCTTTTCACGATCGCGCGATCGCGATCGCAGGGATCGCGCTGTGGATAACTTTGTGCGTAAAAATCATAACGTCTGATTATTGACAGGATAGACGTTTTAAAAAGCAATTTAAGTTATTTCTAATCAGTAACTTAAAAACTTACTGTGATGCATAACGTCCTTTTGAAAAGACGATCGTCCATGTGGATATTAAGCGAAGGCGCGAAGAAAATGAGAAGGGAAAATAAGGACGCCGACGCCAGGGGCGTCGGCGGTATGACAAGGCGATTACTTTTTCTTAAGCAGGAAGTTCACGGTATTCGCATAATCAGCCACGAAGTTCTCTTTGGAGCTGGTATCCAAACCACCGTTATTGATCATGTATTTACCATCGATAAACATCGCTGGCACGCCCTGTAAATCAAAGTCTTTTGCCGCTTTCTCTTGATTCGCAACCAGCGCTTTTACAGCGAAACTGTTCCAGGCCGCGTCGTACTCTTCGGCGCTGATGCCTGCAGCTTTAACAAAGGCTTCTTTTAGGCTTGCCGGATCGGTAATGGTTTGGGTTTTCTGAATGCCATCAAAAATAGGCGCAGTCACTTTATCTTCTACCCCCATTGACATGGCCACCGCCCAAGCATGCGTGACCACGGGACCGAAATCACCGCCGAGGAAATCAACGTGGTATTTGGTGATTTTGGTATCGGCAGGCAGGCTTTTTTTCACCGTATCGCTTACTTGATAAAGACGTTCAAACTGATAGCAGTGTGGGCAGAAGAAGGAGAAGAACTCCACGATCTGCGGTTGATTATTTACCGGCTTTGGCAACGTAACGTACTGCTTTCCGTCTGTGAATTGTGCCGCTGAGGCTCCAAATGCCAGCATTAAACCGACCAGCGCAAACATAATCTTCTTCATTACTCGTTACTCTCCTGAGAACATCATTAAAATTGCGGGTGAAGCTGTAAAGGGGGTTCGTGTAACAGCTTCTCCTGCTCGATAAACAGAGAAATTTGTCGCCGCCAAAAATCCTCCTCCGTCATCCATGGAAAGGCGCGCGGAAAAGCGGGATCCTGCCAACGGCGGGCCACCCAAGCCAGATAATAAACCATGCGCATCGCGCGTAAAGGCTCAATCAGCGCCAGTTCACGTTCGTCAAAATCACTGAACTCCGTATAGGCTTCCAGCAGAATGTCCCACTGAATGCGCTGCTCTTGACGCTCACCGGCGATCAGCATCCAGAGATCCTGCACGGCAGGGCCAGTGCGCGCGTCATCAAGATCCACGAACAGTGGCCCTTCTCGCCAAAGAATATTGCCGGGATGGCAGTCGCCGTGTAGTCGCAGTGGCTGCCAATCATGATGCCAGACTTGCTGTAACGTGCGGCTCAGCCGTTCGACAGCGCTTAACAGTGGTGTTTTCAGCGATGCCGGCACCAGCGCGCACTGATCCAGTATCTGATAGGGCTGAATCACATACTCATCAAGGGTGAATGCAGGACGATGCTCGAACAGGCGCTTACGACCCGTTTGGTGCAGTCTTCCAAGGAAACGCCCCACTGCCTCAAGGTGATCTTCGTTATCCGTCTCATATTGTCTGCCGCCCAAGCTGGGAAAGACCGCAAACATGAAACCGCCATATTGATGCAACGTCTGCTTCTGTAACAGCAAAGGCGCAGCGATCGGGACCTCGTCGGCCACAAGATCTTGGGCAAAGGCGTGCTCTTCCAGGATTTGATCGTGATGCCAGCGTTGCGGCCGATAGAACTTTGCTACATAACGGCGCTTCTCGTCATCGCTGAATTGATAAACACGGTTTTCATAGCTGTTGAGCGCGGTAAGACCTGATTCTACGCGCAGCCCGGCATCCCAGAGCGCATCCAGAATGAGGCCAGGATCAAGCGTTTCAAAATTAAATGCAGCTTCACTCATCGTTACGCCCGGTCGTTCCGTTCCAAATAGCTGTGCAGGATAACATTACTCGTCATCGGTTATCACACCGCGTGCGCGCAGCAGCGCCGTTTTAAAGTCGGATGTCTGGTCCTTTTGTAAACCCGGAATCGCTGCCAGGCTATCCGCATCGCGCATTTTAAGATGATAAATCAACGCATCGTCGCTTAATTCACTTAATGGGCCACGGAAACCGCATTCCTGCGCCAGTTTCTGTAAAAATGCCAATAGATTAGAATCAGGCTCCTGCTGCCAAGCTGTGTGCAGAAGGGCGAGCAACTCATTAAGACGAGGATGTTGCACCGTTAATTTCCTCAGTTTACATGGGACCAGTATGCATAAAGGTTTGGAGACGCACATGCGCACATTGACCGGCGTTATCCTTGCGGGCGGCCAGGGCCGTCGCATGGGTGGACGCGACAAGGGACTGATTGATTTTCAGGATCAGCCGCTTTATCAACATGTACTGCAGCGATTTCGCCCGCAGGTAGACAGTGTGTTGATCAGTGCCAATCGTAACATTGATCGCTATCAGGTTAGCGGCTGTCAGGTCATAACCGATTCGATAACAGACTATTCTGGCCCGCTCGCCGGTATGCTGAGTGGATTGCAACACAGTAAAACCGAGTGGGTGGCCTTTTGCGCCTGTGACACGCCGTTCATTCCTCTAAATATGGTGGAACGATTATGGCAACAGCGTGCTGACTCGCCTGCGGTATGGGTAAAAACGATAGCGCGCGATCACCCGGTGCTCTGCCTGCTGCATCGGCGCCTGGCCAATCCGCTCGAAGCCTATCTGCTGCGCGGTGAGCGACGTTTACTCCAGTTTTTGCAACATCAAGCAGGACACGCCGTGCCTTTCCCTGATACGGAAGATGCCTTTAGCAACATCAATACGCCAGAAGAGTTGGCGCAGGAAGAAAAAAAGCAGTAAGGGAGAGTCGACCGCCGCGGTGGCCTGGCGTTACGGCGGGTGCGGACAGGTGGCGGTAAACCGGTGTGCGTCGCGGTGAAGGAACGAACAAATGAGGATTTCCTACAGGCACAGCGGCAGGATTATGCGAAGGAAAAGAGGGCGTTAAGCGGTCGCAGAGATCACAGCGGGTGAAGTCATTCGCCTGTGCGGGCGCGGCAGCGATCGGATCGGCCGGGCAGGCGGGCGATTTTCGCATGCACGTCCTTTTCTGCAGACGTAAAAAAGCCCTGAACGGTCGTTCAGGGCTCTTCTGTTTGATGCCTGGCAGTTCCCTACTCTCGCATGGGGAGACCCCACACTACCATCGGCGCTACGGCGTTTCACTTCTGAGTTCGGCATGGGGTCAGGTGGGACCACCGCGCTACAGCCGCCAGGCAAAT
>Ga0209370_1000195_pt1 | contig 114909 bp, 96 predicted proteins | sample AgamicAtPrz_FD_187164 | JGI IMG/M metagenome (GOLD analysis project Ga0209370, IMG submission 187164) | Agave microbial communities from Guanajuato, Mexico - At.P.rz (SPAdes) (version 2) | ecosystem: Host-associated > Plants > Phyllosphere > Phylloplane/Leaf | place: Guanajuato, Mexico...
GCCTGGGCATCAGCGTGGTCGAGCAGACCTACCTGAACTCCGCCGGCGCCGAGCTGCGCCATGCCCAGCGCTTCGTCTACCCGGGCCTGGGCGTCACCGCCAGCGACGGCCAGGACAGCCAGAGCCGCAGCCTGGGCCGGGAGAACTTCGGCCAGCAGGGCGGCGTCGAGGTGATCGAGCGCTGCGGCCTGGTCGGCGCGGCCCGCCGGGTGGCCGACGAGGCCCTGCAACTGCTGCTGGCGCCCAACACCCCAAGCGGCCGGCGCGACCTGCTGCTGATGCCCGACCAGATGATGCTGCAGATCCACGAGTCCATCGGCCACCCGCTGGAGCTGGACCGCATCCTCGGCGATGAGCGCAACTACGCCGGCACCAGCTTCGTCAAAGCCGGCGACTTCGGTCATCTGCAGTACGGCTCGAAGCTGCTCAACGTGACCTTCGACCCGACCCTTCGCGAGGAGCTGGCCAGCTACAGCTTCGATGACGACGGCACCCCGGCCAGCAAGCAGTTCCTGATCCGCGACGGCCTGCTGGTTCGCCCCCTGGGCGGCGCGCTGTCGCAGCTGCGCTCGGGCCTGGACGGCGTCGCCAACAGCCGCGCCTGTGGCTGGAACCGGGCGCCGATCGACCGCATGGCCAACCTCAACATCGAGCCGGGCGAGCATTCGCTCGAACAACTGATCGGGGGTATCGAGCACGGCATCCTGATGCGCACCAACCGCTCCTGGTCCATCGACGATGCGCGCAACAAGTTCCAGTTCGGTTGCGAGTGGGGGCAGTTGATCGAAAACGGCGAGCTCAAGGGCGTGGTGAAGAACCCGAACTACCGGGGCATCTCCGCCGACTTCTGGCGCAACCTCTCGGCCGTGGGCGACGGCAGCACCTTCCAGGTGCTCGGCACGCCCAACTGCGGCAAGGGCGAGCCCAACCAGGTGGTACGCGTCGGCCATGCCTCGCCGGCCTGCGTGTTCCGCCAGATCGACGTATTCGGGGGAGACGCCTTATGAGCACCCTGTACCAGCAACGTTTCGAAAGCCTGCTCGACAGCCTGAACGCCGCCGTGCAACCGGGCGAGCAGTTCACCCTCGGCTACAGCGCCGAGCATTCGCAGTTCGTGCGTTTCAACCATGCCAAGGTGCGCCAGGCCGGGCTGGTCAGCCAGGCCAGCGTACACCTGCGACTGGTGCGCGAAGGGCGCCAGGCCGAGCAGCAGATCACCCTGGGCGACGACCCCGACCTCGACCGCCAGCGTCTGCACGACGCCCTGGCGCAGTTGCGCCAGACCTTGCCATTGCTGGCGGTGGATCCCTACCTGAACCTCGACGACAGCGCCTGGCACAGCCATAGCCTGCTGGAGCAGCCCTTGCCCGAGCTGGACGAGGTGCTGGCCCTGGTCGAGCGCGAAGCCGGTGACCTGGACCTGGTCGGCATCTATGCCTCCGGCCCCATCTGCCGGGGCTTCGCCAGTTCCTTCGGGGCCTTCGGCTGGCACCAGGCGAACAGTTTCAACTTCGACTGGAGCCTGTTCCACGCCAACGGCCAGGCGGTCAAGGCCAACTATGCCGGGCAGGCCTGGAGCGGCGAGACCTTCGCCGCGCGCCTGCGTCAGGCCCGCGAACAGCTGGCGTACCTGGGACGCCCGGCCATCACCCTCAAGCCCGGCAGCTACCGTGCCTACCTGGCGCCGGCGGCGATGGACGAGATCGCCGGGATGCTGTGCTGGGGCGGTTTCTCCGCCCAGGCCCTGGCCACGGGCAACAGCCCGCTGCAGCGCCTGTACAACGGCGACGCGCAACTGAGCCCACGAGTGAGCTTCAGCGAGCAGGTCAGCGGCTCGCTGAGCCCGGCGTTCTCCGACGAGGGCTCACCCCGTCGTGACCTGCTGCTGATCGGTGAAGGCAGGGCGCTGGAACGGCTGGTGAGCGCCCGTAGCGCCGCCGAGTTCGCCCAGCAGGCCAATGGCGCCGACAGCCATGAGTCGCCCTGCGCGCTGAGCCTGGCGCCAGGCAACCTGCCCAACGCGCAGATCCTCGAGCGCCTCGGCACCGGCTTGTACATCAGCAACCTGTGGTACCTGAACTATTCGGACCTGCCCGCGGCGCGCATGACCGGGCTGACCCGCTTCGCCACGTTCTGGGTGGAAAATGGGCAGATTCAGGGGCCGGTAAGCACCATGCGCTTCGACGACAGCCTGTACAACCTGCTGGGCAGCCAGCTCGAAGACCTGACCCAGGAGCGCGAGATGATCCTGTCGACCAGCACCTACGGGCAGCGCAGCACCGGGTCTAGCCATCTGCCGGGAGCGCTGGTCAAAGGGTTGACCCTGACATTGTGATCGGCAGGATCGGCCTCTTCGTGGGTAAACCCGCTCCCACAGGGCTATCGATAAACTTGTGGGAGCGGGTTTACCCGCGAAGAGGCCCGCACAGGCAACCCACAACACAGAGGTAACTGATGCCCGACCGCGCCCCGCTGGACCCCGTCACCGCCCGCTGGATCCCCTGGGTGGTGGCCATCGCCTTCTTCATGCAGTCGCTCGACGGCACCATCCTCAACACCGCGCTGCCGGCCATGGCCCGCTCCCTGGCCGAGGACCCGCTGCGCATGCAGGGGGTGATCATCGCCTACATGCTCACCGTGGCCCTGCTGATCCCGGCCTCGGGTTGGATCGCCGACCGTTTCGGCACCAAGCGCATCTTCTTCAGCGCCATCCTGCTGTTCAGCTTCGGTTCGCTGTTGTGCGCCATGGCCAACAGCCTCGGTTTCCTGATCCTCGCCCGGGTGATCCAGGGCCTGGGCGGCGCGCTGATGCTGCCGGTCGGGCGCCTGGTGGTGCTGCGCGCCTACCCGCGCTCGGAGCTGGTGCGGATCATGAGTTTCATCACCATCCCCGGCCTGCTCGGCCCGCTGCTGGGTCCGACCCTGGGTGGCTGGCTGGTGGAGATCCTCAGCTGGCACTGGATCTTCCTGATCAACCTGCCGGTGGGGGCACTGGGCTGCTACGCGGTGTGGAAGTTCATCCCCGACCTGCGCGGCGCCGAACGCACCAGCTTCGATGGCCCGGGTTTCCTGCTGTTCGGCGCGGCGATGGTGCTGATCACCATCGCCATGGAGGGCCTGGGCGAACTGCACCTGCCGCACCTGCGGGTGATGCTGTTGCTGTTCGCCGGCATGGCCTGCCTGGCCGCCTACTGGCTGCGCGCCGGGCGTGATCCGGAGCCGCTGTTCTCGCCCTCGCTGTTCCGCGTACGGACCTTCGCCATCGGCATCCTCGGCAACCTGTTCGCCCGCCTGGGCAGCGGCGCCCTGCCCTTCCTGGTGCCGTTGCTGCTGCAGGTGGCGCTGGGCTATTCGCCGGCCCAGGCCGGCATGAGCATGATCCCGCTGGCGGCGGCGGCAATGCTCGCCAAGTCCATCGCCCGGCCACTGATCGAGCGCCTGGGCTACCGCATCGTGCTGACCGGCAACACCTTGCTGCTGGGCCTGCTGCTGGCCAGCCTGGGGCTGGTGGACGAACAGACGCCCTATGCCGTGCTGCTGGTGCAACTGGCGCTGCTGGGGGCGGTCAACTCGATGCAGTTCACGGCGATGAACACGGTGACCCTGATCGACCTCGACGATGCCAGCGCCAGCAGCGGCAACAGCCTGCTGTCGGTGGTCGCGCAGCTGTCGCTGAGCCTGGGCGTGGCCTGCGCCGGTGCCTTGCTGGGCGGCTTCACCGCGGCCGGCAGCGGCGATGGCGTGCAGAGCACCCTGGACGCGTTCCAGCTGACCTTCGTCACCATCGGCGTGATGGCCATGCTGGCGGCGGCGATCTTCCTGCAGTTGGCGCCGACGGACGGAAGGCGCGCCCGTCGTCCGGAAGAACACGTCGAGTCGTAGGGTGAATGGCTTCGAGGCTGGTAGACTATGCGGCATTTTTCGCTTCGCACCGTAGGCCCGCCTCGTGACCGTTGAAACCACCGCTTTTGCCACCCTACCGCTGTCCGCCGCCATGCTGGCCAACCTGGACGCCCTGGGCTACGCCTCGATGACGCCGATCCAGGCCCAGAGCCTGCCGGTCATCCTCAAGGGCCAGGACCTGATCGCCCAGGCCAAGACCGGTAGCGGCAAGACCGCCGCCTTCGGCATCGGCCTGCTCAACCCGATCAACCCACGCTACTTCGGCTGCCAGGCCCTGGTGCTGTGCCCGACCCGGGAACTTGCCGACCAGGTGGCCAAGGAGCTGCGCCGCCTGGCCCGCGCCGAGGACAACATCAAGATCCTCACCCTGTGCGGCGGCGTCTCGCTGGGCCCGCAGATCGCCTCGCTGGAGCACGGCGCGCACATCATCGTCGGCACCCCGGGGCGCATCCAGCAACACCTGGACAAAGGCACGCTGGTGCTGGACGGCCTCAACACCCTGGTCCTGGACGAGGCCGACCGCATGCTCGACATGGGCTTCTTCGACGCCATCGCCAGCATCATCGGCAAGACCCCGTCGCGCCGCCAGACCCTGCTGTTCTCCGCCACCTACCCGGCCGGCATCGAGCAACTGGCCAAGGACTTCATGCGCCAGCCGCAGCAGGTCAAGGTCGAGGCGCTGCACAGCGACAGCCAGATCGAACAGCGCTTCATCGAGATCGACCCGCAGCAGCGCCTGGAAGCGGTGACCCGCGTGCTCGGCCACTACCGCCCGCAGTCCTGCGTGGCGTTCTGCTTCACCAAGCAGCAGTGCGAGGACCTGGTCACCCACCTGACCGCCAAGGGCATCGTCGCCCAGGCCCTGCACGGCGACCTGGAGCAGCGCGATCGCGACCAGGTGCTGACCATGTTCGCCAACCGCAGCAGCTCGGTGCTGGTGGCCACCGACGTGGCCGCCCGTGGCCTGGACATCGACGGCCTGGACCTGGTGATCAACGTCGAGCTGGCCCGTGACGCCGAGATCCACGTGCACCGCGTCGGCCGTACCGGCCGCGCCGGCGAGAAAGGCGTGGCGATCAGCCTGGTGGCGCCGGCCGAAGGCCACCGCGCCCAGGCCATCGAAGACCTGCAGCACAAGCCGCTGCGCTGGGAACAGCTGGACAACCTCAAGAGCAAGGGCGGCGAGCCGCTGCTGCCAACGATGACCACCCTGTGCATCGGCGCCGGGCGCAAGGACAAGCTGCGCCCGGGCGACATCCTCGGCGCGCTGACCGGCGATGCCGGGTTGCCAGGCAAGCAGGTGGGCAAGATCGCCATCTTCGACTTCGTGGCGTTCGTGGCCGTGGAGCGGGCGGTGGCCAAGCAGGCCATGCAGCGCCTGAACAGCGGCAAGATCAAGGGTCGCGCCCTGAAAGTCCGTATCGTCTAAAGGCTTGGCAATAGATCCCTGTGGGAGCGGGTTCACCCGCGAATACGATGGTGCGGCCACTACCGTATTCGCGGGTAAACCCGCTCCCACAGGGGCCGATGCTCCATTCATAAAAGGTTTACCACCGTGCACTCCACCGACGTGATCATCCTCGGCGCCGGCGCCGCCGGCCTGATGTGCGCCCAGCTCAGCGCCCGCCGCGGGCGCCGGGTGCTGCTGCTCGACCACGCCAACAAGCCGGGCAAGAAGATCCTCATGTCCGGCGGCGGGCGTTGCAACTTCACCAACATGTACACCGAGCCGGCCAACTTCCTCTCGCACAACCCGCACTTCTGCAAGTCGGCGCTGGCCCGCTACACCCAGTGGGACTTCATCGAGCTGGTGTGCAAGCACGGCGTGCCGTACCACGAGAAGAAGCTCGGCCAGCTGTTCTGCGACAACAAGTCCAGCGACATCCTCGACATGCTCCTGGCCGAGTGCGACGAGGCCGGCGCCGAGCTGCGCATGAACACCAGCATCGAGCGCATCGACAAGACCGAAGGCGGCTATACCCTGCAGACCAGTGCCGGCCCGTTCGCCTGCCAGTCGCTGGTGATCGCCACCGGCGGCCTGTCGATCCCGACCCTGGGCGCCAGCGGCTTTGGCTACCAGGTCGCCCGCCAATTCGGCCATGAGCTGCTGCCGACCCGCGCCGGGCTGGTGCCGTTCACCATCACCGAGCCCCAGCTCAAGGCACTGTGCACCGAGTTGTCGGGCACCTCGCTGGACTGCATTGCCAGCTGCAATGGCACGAGCTTTCGCGAGAACCTGCTGTTCACCCACCGCGGCCTGAGCGGTCCGGCGATCCTGCAGATCTCGTCATTCTGGGAAGCAGGCGACACGGTAGAGATCAACCTGCTGCCCGATCGCGACGCGCTGGAGTGGCTGCAGGGCCAGCAGGTCGAGCGCCCCAACAGCGAGCTGAAGACGGTGCTGGGCGAGGTATTCACCCGCAAGCTGGCCAACCTGCTGGCCGAGCAGTGGTTCGTTTCGAAACCGCTGAAGCAGTACACCCCGGCGGAATTGACCCAGATCGCCGAAAAACTGGCGGCCTGGCAGGTCATCCCGGCCGGCACCGAGGGTTATCGCACCGCCGAGGTCACCCTGGGCGGCGTCGATACCCGCGAGGTCTCGTCCAAGACCATGGAATCGCTGAAGAGCCCCGGGCTGTACTTCATCGGCGAGGTGCTGGATGTCAGCGGGCACCTGGGTGGTTTCAACTTCCAGTGGGTCTGGGCTTCGGCCAACGCGGCGGCGCAGTTCGTGTAGAGTAGAATCCATTCAGCAGCACGGAACGCTTCTTGCTGGTCCATCGCTGCGAAGGGTGAAAAACCATCGCGGCGCAAGCCCGCTCCCACGAAGGCCGATTCGGCGCGTGGGAGCGGGCTTGCCCCGCGATGAGGCCCCAGAGATTCTTTTTCGAATACTGCCCAGCAGGCCATCATGTCATCGAGCTCGTTCCGCCATTCATTGCGTCGCCTGTGGGGCCAAGACAAGTTCAGCTACGCCATCCGCGTGACCATCGCCCTCACCGGCAGCATGGCCTGGTGCTGGTACCAGAACGAGATGAGCCTGCTGATTCCGCTGTTCCTCGGCATCATCGCCAGCGCCCTGGCCGAGACCGACGATGGCTGGCAGGGCCGGCTCAGCGCCCTGCTGGTGACCCTGGGCTGCTTCGCCATCGCCGCGCTGTCGGTCGAGCTGCTGTTCCCCTACCCCTGGATCTTCGCCGTCGCCCTGGCCCTGGCGGCGTTTTCCCTGACCATGCTCGGGGCCCTGGGCGAGCGCTACGGGGCGATCGCCTCGGCCACGCTGATCCTGTCGGTCTACACCATGATCGGCGTCGACCAGCGCGGCGGTGAAGTCAGCGACTTCTGGCACGAGCCGTTGCTGCTGGTGGCGGGGGCGGCCTGGTACGGGCTGCTGTCGGTGCTCTGGCAGGCGCTGTTCTCCAACCAGCCGGTGCAGCAGAGCCTGGCCAAACTGTTCTACGAGCTGGGCAGCTACCTCAAGCTCAAGGCCAGCCTGTTCGAGCCGGTGCGCACCCTCGACGTCGAGGCCACGCGCCTGGAGCTGGCCAAGCAGAACGGCAGGGTCGTGGCGGCGCTCAACGCGGCCAAGGAAATCATCCTGCACCGGGTCGGCAACAGCCAGCCCAACTCCAAGGTCAGCCGCTACCTCAAGCTGTACTTCCTGGCCCAGGATATCCATGAGCGGGTCAGTGCCTCGCACTACCCCTACAACGCGCTGACCGACGCCTTCTTCCACAGCGACGTGATGTTCCGCTGTCAGCGCCTGCTGCGCAAACAGGGCTCATCCTGCCAGGAGCTGGCCCGCTCGATCCGCCTGCGCCAGCCCTTCGTCCTGGCCAGCGGCTACCCCGAAGCGCTGGAAGACCTCAACGCGTCGCTCGAGCACCTGCGCATCCAGAGCAACCCGGCCTGGCGCGGCCTGCTGCGCTCGCTGCGGGCGCTGGCCGCCAACCTGGCCACCCTGGACCGGCTGCTCAGCGCCGCAAGCAACCCGGACAGCCTGGCCGATGCCAGCGACAGCAGCCTGCTCGACCGCTCGCCCCGCAACTTCAAGGACGTGTGGAAACGCCTGCGAACCCAGCTGACGCCTACCTCGCTGCTGTTCCGCCATGCCCTGCGCCTGTCGCTGGCACTGTCGGTGGGCTATGGCATGGTGCACCTGATCCACCCGACCCAGGGCTACTGGATCATCCTCACCACGCTGTTCGTCTGCCAGCCCAACTATGGCGCGACCCGGCGCAAGCTGGTGCAGCGAATTTTCGGCACCGCCATCGGCTTGACCGTGGGCTGGGCGCTGTTCGACCTGTTCCCCAACCCGATCATCCAGTCAATGTTCGCCGTGGTCGCCGGGGTGGTGTTCTTCGTCAATCGCACCACCCGCTACACCCTGGCCACGGCGGCGATCACCCTGATGGTGCTGTTCTGCTTCAACCAGATCGGCGATGGCTACGGCCTGTTCCTGCCGCGCCTGTTCGATACCCTGGTGGGCAGCCTGATCGCCATTCTCGCGGTGTTCCTGTTCCTGCCTGACTGGCAGGGCCGGCGACTGAACAAGGTGCTGGCCAACACCCTGGCCTGCGCCAGCGAGTACCTGCGCCAGATCATGCAGCAGTACGCCCACGGCAAGCGCGACGACCTGGCCTATCGCCTGGCCCGGCGCAACGCGCACAACGCCGACGCGGCATTGTCCACCACCTTGGCCAACATGCTGATGGAGCCGGGGCACTTCCGTAAGGAAGCCGATGTCGGCTTCCGCTTCCTGGTGCTGTCACACACCTTGCTCAGCTACCTCTCGGGGCTCGGGGCACACCGCGACACGGCGCTGCCGACCGAGGTCCACGAACAGCTGATCGATGGCGCCGGGCGGAGCCTGGCCAGCAGCCTGGATGAAATCGCCAATGGTTTGGCGGCGCGCTTGCCGGTGGCGATCCACAGCGATGCCGAAGAAGCCCTGGCCAATGCACTGGAGCAGATGCCGGAGGAACTGGACGAGCATCAGCGGCTGGTGCAGACGCAACTGGCGCTGATCTGCCGGCAGCTCGGGCCGTTGCGCACCCTGGCAGGGCATCTGATCAAGGAAGGCGAGCCGGCTTGAAATTCAGCTCTCTGTGCCGGCCCTTTCGCGGGTGAACCCGCTCCCACAGTGAGCGCATTGCATCTGAAAATGGTATCTGGTCTGTGGGAGCGGGTTTACCCGCGAAGGCGTCAGTCCAGGCACAAGATCAGAACCCATGCTGACGCAGCAACCGATCATAGCTGCCGTCGGCCTTCATCGTGGCAATGGCCTTCTCGAAGCGGGCGACGATCTTCTGGTGCTCGGGGTGCTTGAGGCTGACCAGGATGTGCAGGCTGTTCTCGCTCAGCGGCGGGTCGACGAACGCCACCCCCTCCCGCACCGGCTGCGGTTCGCGCTGCAGGTTGTAGCGCGCCACGTACTCATCCTCCACCGCCAGGTTGACCCTGCCGGCCGCCAGCATGCGCACGGCGGACGAGAAGTTGCGTACCAGCACCTTGTTCAGGCGCTCGTCGCTGTCGAATTCAGGGGAATAGGCATAATCGCGCACCACGGCGATGGTGTAGGGATACAGGTCGGACTGGCGTGCATAGGCGAACGCCTCGCCCTCACGCTTGAGCAGGCGGATGCGGTTGACCAGGTAGGCGCTCGAGAACTGGCCGATCAAGGTACGCTCGTCGTTGTACCAGGCGTTGATCAGCACGTCATAGCGCCCCTCGCCCACGCCCATCAGCGCCCTGGCCCAGGGTACCTCCTCGAACTCGGTGGCGTAGCCAGCGCGGGTCAGCGCCGTAGTGACGATGCTGGTGGCCAGGCCGCCACCGGGCATGCTGGTGTCGGTAAAAGGCGGCCAGCTGTCGGCCACCAGCCGCAACTTGCCCTGGGCCAGGGCTGGCCCCGCGCACAACAGTCCCAGTAACCCAAGAACGCAAAGCAGTGGCCGCATGCTCAATTCCTTTCGCAGTTGGGGGCTCACGCTGGTGACGGCGGTCTCTACTAGCAACAGAGGTCCAGATTACACAAGCCGCATCCTGGCGACAGCGGGTGATAGTGTCATTTAGCCTCTATTTTGGCCGAGTACCAGGTATCGTCATTCGATCTCGTCGAAGCCGGCAGGATTTGCGATGATCGACGGTCAACCGAAGGAGTATCCATCCATGTCCATCGAGTGGATCTGCAAGCACCATGGCGACCTTGCCAAGGAACAACTCTACGCCATCCTGCAACTGCGCACCGAAGTGTTCGTGGTCGAGCAGCGCTGCGCCTACCAGGAAGTCGACGGGCTCGACCTGCGTGGCGACACCCTGCACCTGATGGGCTGGGACGGCGAGCGGCTGGTGGCTTACCTGCGCTTGCTCGACCCGCAATCGCAGGACGGTGAGGTGGTCATTGGCCGGGTGGTGACATCCCCCAGGGCGCGCGATATGAAGCTGGGCCACCCGCTACTGCTGAAGGGACTGGAGGCTGCCGGCCATTGCTGGCCTGGCATATCGATCTATCTGTCGGCCCAGGCGCATTTGCAAGGCTTCTACGCTCGCCATGGTTTCGAAGCGGTCGGCGAGGAATACCTCGAGGACGATATTCCGCACATCGGCATGCGTAAAAGCTGAGTTTGCCGGGGGCGCTGCACGCCCCATCGCGGGACAAGCCCGCTCCCACAGGGAATAGAGGAGCCGTTTGCTAATGAATCGCTTCAGGGATAACCCAACACTTCGCGTAGCTGGGGCAGGTGCTGGATGATCCACTGTTTGTCGATCGCCCCCCAATCGCGGATGCGGTAGTGCCCGGCATGGTTGCGCGCGCCGGCCTGCTGTTCGAACTCGCAGACGATATCCAGGTCGGCCAGGGCGGCGATGGTATCCTGGGCGGTGCGCCGCGGCATGCCGGTGGCTTCCATCAACGCCGGCACGCTGGTGGCGGTCTGGCTGTCGATCAGCCAGGCCACGTAGAGGCGGCGGTAGAAGCTGCTGCGGGTCTTGCTCACTTCCGTGGTCATTGGGTGCTTGTCCCTCAGGTGTTGCCCGGCAGCTCCCGATAGGTCAGGTAGACGCGCAGGTCGAATTCCAGTTGATGGTAGTCCGGCTCCATGTGCTGGCAGAGCTGGTAGAAGGCCTTGTTGTGGTCGCGCTCCCTCAGGTGCGCCAACTCATGCACCACGATCATGCGCAGGAACTGCGGCGCCGCCTCGCGAAACAGCGAGGCGACGCGAATTTCCTTCTTCGCCTTGAGCTTGCCGCCCTGCACCCGCGACACCGCCGTGTTGAGGCCCAGCGCCCGATGGGTGAGGTCCAGGCGGTTGTCGAACAGCACCTTGTCCAGCGGCGGCGCGCTGCGCAGGTACTGCTGCTTGATTTCCTGGGTATAGCCGTACAGCGCCTTGTCACTCTGCACGTCATGGCGCTCGGGGTAGCGCTGGCGCAGGTAGTCGCCCAGACGATCGCTGGCGATCATCTGGCGCACCTGTTCCTGCAGGTGCGGCGGATAGGCTTGCAGGTAGCGTAAAGCGGTCATGGCAGGCGTTCGGAACGGGAAGACGCGAGTTTAGCCAATCACGACGCCCATGGGAAAACCACCGGAAAATTGCCGGCATCGACGGCGGTCAACGGGCGGGCGACCAGGAACCCCTGCACATAGGCGCAACCGGCATCCTTGAGCCATTCGGCCTGGGCCTGGGTCTCCACGCCCTCGGCAATCACCGTGATGTCATAGGCCTCGCACAAGCTAATGACGCTGCGCACCAGGGCGATATCCGCCGCCGAGTCCGGCAGCCGCGCAACCAGATGGCGATCGAGCTTGAGGGTGTCGATAGGCAGGTCGCGCAACATGCGCAGCGAGCAGTCGCCGGCACCGAAGTCGTCCAGCGCCACGCGAATGCCCAGCTCGCGCAGGCGATGCACCTGCTTCACCGCCGCGTCGATGTTGTACATCAACGACGTTTCGGCCACCTCCACCTCCAGCTGGGCAGGTTGCAGCTGGTGCTTGTCGATTACCCGGGCCAGCTCATCGACCAACCCGGGCATGGTGAACTGGGCACGACTCAGACTGATGCCCAGCACCAGCTGCGAGCCGAACCGATCACTCCAGGCATTGCGCTGGGCAGCGCCCTTGCGATAGATCCAGCTGGCCAGGCGGTTGATCAGGCGCGCCTCTTCCAGCAAGGGAATGAACAGCCCCGGCGGCACATCGCCAACGCTCGGATGCTTCCAGCGCAACAGGGCCTCGAAGCCACGCAACCGGCCATCGGCGAACGCCACCTGGGGCTGGTAGACCAGGCTGAAGTCGTTCTGCTCGATGGCCGTGCGTACGCTGTCCTCGAGCATCAGCCGCGAGCGGGCACGGCCATTGAGTTCCTGGTCGTAGAAGCGGTACTGCTGGCGACCGGCCTGCTTGGCCGCATACATCGCGGCATCGGCCGCCCGCAGCAGGCCTTCCACGTTGGCGCCGCAGTCGGGGTAGGTGGCGATGCCGATACTGACCCCCAGGTTGACCTCCAGGCCATCCACCTGCTGGAAGCTCGACATCCGCTCCAGCAGCTTCTCGGCATAGCGCCCGGCCTGCTCGGGGTACGGCAGGCCATCGAACAGCGCGGTGAACTCGTCGCCACCCATCCTGGCCAGCAACGCCTCGCTGCCCAGGCACTCCTTGAGCTGGTCGGCCACCCAGCGCAGGACCTTGTCGCCGGCCTCGTGGCCAAGCAGGTCGTTGATCCGCTTGAAGCCATCCAGATCCATGTACATCAAGGCCTTGGCCTTGTCCGAGCGCTCGTTGCGCAGCAGCGCGCTCTCGGCGGCCTGGTAGAAGCCACGGCGGTTGAGCAGCCCGGTCAGCGGGTCGGTCACCGCCTGGTATTCAAGCTGCTGGTGCAAGCTGCGCACCACCGACATGTCCAGCACCGTCACCACCATGGCCTTCTGCTCGGCGGGCAGCGGCGCGCAGGACAGCGCCACCGGCACCAGCTGGCCACCGAGGGTGCGCAGCTGGGCGTCGTGCACACGGAATATCTGCCGGCCCAGGTAGGCCTGGTAGAAGTCCGACTCGGGCCACAGGTTGGCGCAGGGCAACTGGATCAGGTCCAGCATGTGCGCACCCTGCAGCTTGTCCACAGGGGCATCGAGCAGGCGCGAGATTGCCGGGTTGGCGAAGCCGATGCAGCCTGACTCGTCTACCACCAGGATGCCCTCGGCGGCGTTCTCCAGGATCGAGGCATTGAAGGCCCGCGCCGATTCCAGTTCGCGGGTCAGGCGCTGCAGCATGCGCCGGTTGCGCTGCTGCTCCAGCAGGGCCTGGACCTTGGGCTTGAGAATCTGCGGGTCGAAGGGTTTGAACAGGTAGTCCACCGCGCCGCTGGCATAGCCTTTGAGCACTGCGGCATCAGATTGTTCGTTGGCGGTGAGGAAGATGATCGGGGTCAGCCGCGTGCGTTGGCTGCCGCGCATCAGGCGGGCCACCTCGAAGCCGTCCATCTCGGGCATCTGTACGTCGAGCAGGACCAGGTCGACTTCGTGTTCGAGCAGGGTGCTCAGGGCTTCCATCCCTGAACTGGCAGTCAATACCTGCCAATCCTGGCGGGACAGCAAGGCCCGCATGCTGATGAGGTTTTCCGGATAGTCGTCTACGACCAGCAGCACCGAGCTGCTTTCCGGTGATTGTGAATAAGCGCCATCCATGCTGCTTCTCTTGGTAAGTCCAACTTCGACTTGTGATTGGATCCGATTGTTACTCTAGACTCGGCCCCCGAAGACGCAATGCAGGCAGATGGCCATAAGCCATCTGAACCGATGTTAGCCGACTAACGGTATAAGCGGTGGGCAGGCGACGTACGGCCACAAAAAAGCCCGCATCGCTGCGGGCTCCCTTGTTGAACGGTGCCTGATCAGTTGATCTTGGCCGCCAGTTCACCCTTGGCGTAACGCTGGAACATGCCTTCCAGGGAGATCGGCTTGATCTTCGAGGCGTTGCCGGCGGTGCCAAAGGCTTCGTAGCGGGCGATGCACACGTCGCGCATGGCCTTGACGGTTTCACCGAAGAACTTGCGTGGGTCGAACTCGCTCGGGTTCTGCGCCATCAGGCGACGCATGGCACCGGTGGAGGCCAGGCGCAGGTCGGTGTCGATGTTGACCTTGCGCACGCCGTACTTGATGCCTTCGACGATCTCTTCGACCGGCACGCCGTAGGTCTCTTTGATGTCGCCACCGTACTGGTTGATGATCGCCAGCCACTCTTGCGGCACCGAGGACGAACCGTGCATTACCAGGTGGGTGTTGGGGATGCGCTTGTGGATTTCCTTGATACGGTCGATCGCCAACACGTCACCAGTAGGCGGCTTGGTGAACTTGTAGGCGCCGTGGCTGGTACCGATGGCGATGGCCAGGGCATCCACCTGGGTCTTCTTGACGAAGTCGGCGGCTTCTTCCGGGTCGGTCAGCATCTGGCTGTGGTCCAGCACGCCTTCGGCGCCGATGCCGTCCTCTTCACCAGCCATGCCGGTTTCCAGCGAACCCAGGCAACCCAGCTCGCCTTCCACCGAAACGCCGCAGGCGTGCGCCATGGCAACGGTCTGCTGGGTGACGCGGACGTTGTACTCGTATTCGGTCGGGGTCTTGCCGTCTTCACCCAGCGAACCGTCCATCATCACCGAGCTGAAGCCCAGCTGGATCGAGCGCTGGCACACGTCAGGGCTGGTGCCGTGGTCCTGGTGCATGCACACAGGAATGTGCGGGAATTCTTCGATGGCCGCCAGGATCAGGTGGCGCAGGAACGGAGCACCGGCGTACTTGCGGGCACCGGCGGAGGCCTGGACGATGACCGGAGAGTCGGTCTTGTCGGCGGCTTCCATGATGGCGCGCATCTGCTCGAGGTTGTTGACGTTGAAAGCTGGAACGCCGTAACCGAACTCGGCGGCGTGGTCCAGCATCTGGCGCATGCTAATGAGTGCCATTGTGTATCTCTCTCCCGACAAGCGTCGTTTGTTTCATGCAAGCCTGCCGCAGGGGCGGTTGCTGTTCAAGTAGTGTGGGCCATCTACGTGGCCCGGCCAGTCACGGTGCCTTGCAGCCCCGCCCAATCAGATCGTTGGTCGCCACCCAGTACACCAGGCCTTCTTCACCTTTGGTGTGGAAGGCCAGCATGCCATCGCTGTACAGCGCGCCGGAGGCGCCCGGTTCGGCCTTGAGCCGATGGACCTGGTCGCCGCCGCCAAGGCGGACATCGACCGCGTCCTGCTGCGCGTCGGCGAAGCGCCACAGCACCTCGGCCTGGCTGTCGCAGACCCAGCGGGTCCAGTTGTCCGCCGGGGCGGGTTGGGCCGGCTGCAACAGCGAGCAGCCTGCCAGGGTCGCCAGGGCCAATGCGGCCAGAAGCGCTTTCATCAAACATCCTCGTTACGGGAATGCTGTACCGGCCTCATCGCGGGGCAAGCCCGCTCCCACGATGAGTGCGTGGGAGCGGTTGCCCCGCGATGAGGCCGCAACGACAGCCCCAATGTCCAAGACCACGAAATCCGGCTCAGGTTGCCAGCCACCCGATCAAGGGCAACCCGGGGCCTTGCGCTGGTGTTCGTCGTCGTACTTTTCCAGGCCGTCCGGGCCCAGGCGCTTATTGATCACCGGTGCCGTCTCCGCCTGCCACTGGGACTGGTAGCAACCGCCCTTGGGCGGCTGCGCCGGATCGGCCTCGCTGCCCTTGTTGCTGGAGCAGGCGCCCAGCAACAAGGCCACGATCATCACAGGCAATTGCTTGACCATCAGGTCGCTCCCTTTGCCAGGCGCCTTCACGCTCAGGCCTTGGCCCGCTCTTCCAGGATTGCCACGGCAGGCAGGACCTTGCCCTCGACGAACTCGAGGAACGCGCCGCCACCGGTAGAAATGTAGGAGATATCGGCACCCACGCCATACTTGTCGATGGCCGCCAGGGTGTCGCCGCCACCGGCGATGGAGAACGCAGCGCTGTCGGCGATGGCCTTGGCCAGGACCTTGGTGCCGTTGCCGAACTGGTCGAACTCGAACACACCGACCGGACCGTTCCACAGGATAGTCTTCGAGGTCTTCAGCAACTCGGCGAACTGCTCGGCGGTCTTCGGGCCGATGTCCAGGATCATGTCGTCGGCGGCCACGTCGGCGATCGACTTGACGGTGGCTTCGGCGCTTTCGGCGAATTCCTTGGCGACCACCACGTCCACCGGCAGCGGCACGCTGACCTTGGCGGCGATGGCCTTGGCGGTCTCGACCAGGTCAGGTTCGTACAGCGACTTGCCGACCGGGTGACCGGCGGCGGCGAGGAAGGTGTTGGCGATGCCGCCACCGACGATCAGCTGGTCGCAAACGCTGCTCAGGCTGTTCAGCACGTCCAGCTTGGTCGACACCTTGGAACCGGCAACGATGGCGGCCATCGGTTTGGCCGGGGCTTTCAGGGCCTTGCCCAGGGCGTCCAGCTCGGCGGCCAGCAGCGGGCCTGCAGCGGCGACCTTGGCGAACTTGGCGACGCCATGGGTGGAGCCTTCAGCACGGTGGGCGGTGCCGAAGGCGTCCATCACGAACACATCGCACAGGGCGGCGTATTTCTGCGCCAGCTCGTCGGCGTTCTTCTTCTCGCCCTTGTTAAAGCGCACGTTTTCGAACAGCACCAGGTCACCGGCCTGCACCTGAACGCCGTCGAGGTAATCGGCGACCAGCGGCACGTCGCGGCCCAGGGCCTTGCCCAGGTAGTCGGCAACAGGCTTGAGGCTGTTCTCGGCGGAGAACTCGCCTTCGGTCGGGCGGCCCAGGTGCGAGCAGACCATCACCGCCGCGCCCTTCTCCAGGGCCAGCTTGATGGTCGGCAGCGCTGCCAGGATACGCGCGTCGCTGGCCACCACACCGTCCTTCACAGGGACGTTGAGGTCTTCGCGGATCAGTACGCGCTGACCTTGCAGGTCGAGGTCGGTCATCTTCAACACGGTCATGAATGCAGTCCTTCAGGGCTGTTTGCTGCGGGTTGGGTGTACGACGTGCAGATAATGTTCGGCAACGTCGAGCATACGGTTGGCAAACCCCCACTCGTTGTCGAACCAGGCCAGCAGGTTCACCAGGCGGGGGCCTGAGACGCGGGTCTGGCTGGCATCGACGATGGCCGAATGCGGGTCATGGTTGAAATCACAGCTGGCGTGGGGCAGCTCGGTGTAGGCCAGCAAGCCTTTCAGCGGGCCGTCCAGGGCGGCCTCGCGCAGCACCCGGTTGACTTCCTCGGTGCTGGTATCGCGGGAAGTCTGCAGGGTGATGTCCAGGCACGAGACGTTGACGGTCGGCACGCGTACCGCTTTGGCCTGGATTCGCCCGGCAAGTTCCGGCAACAGGCGTTCGATACCCCGGGCCAGGCCCGTGGACACCGGAATCACCGACTGGAACGCAGAACGGGTGCGGCGCAGGTCTTCGTGGTGGTAGGCGTCGATCACCGGCTGGTCGTTCATCGCCGAGTGGATGGTGGTGATCTGCACGTATTCGATGCCGAAGGCCTGGTCCAGCACGCGCAGCAGCGGCACGCCGCAGTTGGTGGTGCAGGAGGCGTTGGACACCAGCAGCTCGCTGCCGGTCAGGCAGTCCTGGTTGACGCCGTAGACCACCGTGGCGTCGATGTCCGCCTCGCTGGCCATGGGCTGGGAAAACAGCACCCGCGGCGCGCCGGCATCGAGGAAGCGCTGGCCATCGGCACGGGTGTGGTAGGCACCGGAGCATTCCAGCACCAGGTCGATGCCCAGGGCGGCCCAGTCGATGCCTTCCGGTGTGGCGCTGCGCAGCACCTTCACGCAGTCGCCATTGATATGCAGACAATCGCCGTCGACCTTCACCTCGCCGGGGAAACGCCCGTGGGTGGAGTCGAAGCGAGTCAGGTATTCCAGGCTGGCCTGGTCGGCCAGGTCGTTCAGCGCGACGATCTCGAAACCGGCCTTCGCCCCCCGCTCGAACAGTGCGCGCAGGACACAGCGGCCGATGCGGCCGTAACCGTTGAGTGCAACTTTGTAGGGACGCGGGTGGGGCATAGGTAGCTCTTGAACTCCGGCGGTTGAACGGGGCCGCTGCGCGGCCCATTCGCGGCACAAGGCCGCTCCTACAGGAAACGGCGTGCGCAATGCCCTGTAGGAGCGGCCTTGTGCCGCGAACGAGGGCCAAAGGCCCTCGCCTTACCTGTATCAGTCTTCCAGCAGCTCTTCGGCGGTGCCCAGGATGTTGTCCAGGGTGAAGCCGAACTCCTCGAACAGCGCGCTGGCCGGGGCCGACTCGCCGTAGGTGGTCATGCCGATCACGCGGCCTTCGAGGCCGACGTACTTGTACCAGAAGTCGGCGTGAGCGGCTTCGATGGCGATACGCGCGCCAACTTCCAGCGGCAGAACCGACTGCTTGTAGGCAGCGTCCTGGGCGTCGAACACGCTGGTGCTAGGCATCGACACGACGCGGACCTTGCGGCCGTCGGCGGTCAGCTTGTCGAAGGCCTGGACGGCCAGGCCCACTTCGGAGCCGGTGGCGATCAGGATCAGCTCAGGCTCGCCGGCGCAGTCCTTGAGCACGTAACCGCCACGGGCGATATCGGCGATCTGCTGGGCGTCGCGGGTCTGGTGCTGCAGGTTCTGGCGCGAGAAGATCAGCGCCGACGGGCCGTCCTTGCGCTCCAGGGCGGCTTTCCAGGACACGGCGGATTCCACCGCGTCGGCCGGACGCCAGGTGTCCAGGTTCGGCGTGCTGCGCAGGCTGGTCAGCTGCTCGATTGGCTGGTGGGTCGGGCCATCTTCGCCCAGGCCGATGGAGTCGTGGGTGTAGACGTGGATCACGCGCTGCTTCATCAGCGCCGACATGCGCACGGCGTTGCGGGCGTATTCCATGAACATCAGGAAGGTGGCGCCGTAAGGCACCAGGCCGCCGTGCAGGGCGACGCCGTTCATGATGGCGGTCATGCCGAACTCGCGCACGCCGTAGAACACGTAGTTGCCGCTGGCATCGTTGGCTTCGACGCCCTTGCAGCCTTTCCACAGGGTCAGGTTGGAGCCGGCCAGGTCGGCGGAGCCGCCAAGGAACTCGGGCAGCAGCGGGCCGAAGGCGTTCAGGGTGTTCTGGCTGGCCTTGCGGCTGGCGATGGTCTCGCCCTTTGCAGCAACTTCGTTGATGTAGGCCTGGGCCTTCTCGGAGAAGTCGGCCGGCAGGTCGCCGGCGGCGCGGCGCTTGAACTCGGCAGCCAGCTCAGGATAGGCCTTGGCGTAGGCATCGAAGCGCTGGTTCCACTCGGCTTCGACCTTGGCGCCAGCTTCCTTGGCATCCCACTCGGCCTTGATGTCGGCCGGGATTTCGAACGGGCCGTGGTTCCAGTTCAGTTCCTTGCGGGCCAGGGCGATTTCGTCGTTGCCCAGCGGTGCGCCGTGGCAGTCTTCCTTGCCCTGCTTGTTCGGCGAGCCGAAGCCGATGATGGTCTTGCAGCAGATCAGGGTCGGACGGTCGCTCTTGCGCGCGGTCTCGATGGCGGTCTTGATCTCGTCGGCGTCGTGGCCGTTGACGTTGCGGATCACCAGCCAGTTGTAGGCCTCGAAGCGCGCCGGGGTGTTGTCGGTGAACCAGCCGTGGACTTCGCCGTCGATGGAGATGCCGTTGTCGTCGTAGAAGGCGACCAGCTTGTTCAGGCCCAGGGTGCCGGCCAGCGAGGCGACTTCGTGGGAGATGCCTTCCATCATGCAGCCGTCGCCGAGGAACACGTAGGTGTTGTGGTCGACGATGTCGTGGCCTTCACGGTTGAACTGGGCGGCCAGTACTTTTTCCGCCAGGGCGAAGCCCACGGCGTTGGCCAGGCCTTGGCCCAGCGGGCCGGTGGTGGTCTCGACGCCCGGGGTGTAACCGAACTCCGGGTGGCCCGGGGTGCGGCTGTGCAGCTGGCGGAAGGCCTTGAGGTCGTCGATGGTGACGTCGTAGCCGGTCAGGTGCAGCAGCGAGTAGATCAGCATCGAGCCGTGGCCGTTGGACAGCACGAAGCGGTCGCGGTCGGCGAAGCTTGGGTTGCTCGGGTTGTGCTTCAGGTAGTCGCGCCAAAGCACTTCGGCGATATCCGCCATACCCATGGGGGCACCTGGGTGGCCGCTGTTGGCCTTTTGCACGGCATCCATGCTGAGGGCACGAATGGCGTTGGCACGTTCACGACGGCTGGGCATCGCTGAGTCTCCTGGGGCTTGAAATAGGTGGTGAAGCGAAAAAAGGCGGCCATTTTCGCCCACAGGGGGGGCCGGGGGCAATGACGTATGGTCGCAGTCGGGCTTTTTTCCTGTGATTGATTGGGAAAAGAGTAGAAAAGCCCTCTCCCACGATCAGCCCCACGGGGCCATCGGTCAGGCAATATCAAAACTTTTTGATATTGCTATTGCGACGACAGCATCCCCTGTCTAGACTCCCGCCCCATGAACCTCAATGCGCCCATCACCCCACAACGCAGCGATGAGCTGGCCGCCCTGTGCAAGGCCGGCGGCGACCCCCTGCGCCTGAACGTGCTGCGCGCATTGGCCAACGATTCGTTCGGCGTGCTGGAACTGGCGCAGATCTTCGACATCGGCCAGTCGGGCATGAGCCATCACCTGAAGGTGCTGGCCCAGGCCGAGCTGGTGGCAACCCGCCGCGAAGGCAACGCGATCTTCTACCGCCGTGCCCTGCCCGACAGCCAGCGCCTGGGCGGTCGCCTGCATTCGGCGCTGCTCGAGGAGGTCGACGACCTCGCCCTGCCTCAAGAAGTGCAGGCCCGAATCGCCCAGGTCCAGCAGCGCCGCGCCGCCACCAGCCAGGATTTCTTCCTGCGCGTGGAAGAGAAGTTCCGCGCCCAGCAGGACCTGATCGCCGGCCTGCCACAGTACCGCGAAAGCCTGCTGGCGCTGCTCGACAAGCTGAGCTTCGAGGCCGGCGCCAGCGCCCTGGAGGTCGGCCCCGGCGACGGCGGTTTCCTGCCCGACCTGGCCAGGCGTTTCGAGCAGGTCACGGCCATGGACAACAGCCCGACCATGCTCGAGCTGGCCCGCCAGGTCTGCGAGCGCAACGAATTGAGTAACGTAAACCTGCAGTTGGCCGATGCACTGGGTGCAACGGATGTGGAAGCCGACTGCGTTGTGCTGAACATGGTCCTGCACCATTTCAGCGATCCGGCCCAGGCCCTGCGCCTGCTGGCCAGACGGGTGAAGGCGGGCGGCAGCCTGCTGGTCACCGAGCTGTGCAGCCATGACCAGGGGTGGGCGCGCGAAGCCTGCGGCGACCTGTGGCTTGGCTTCGAGCAGGACGACCTGGCCCGTTGGGCCAACGCGGCAGGGCTGGCCCCCGGGGACAGCCTCTACGTGGGCTTGCGTAACGGTTTCCAGATCCAGGTCCGGCATTTCCAGCGGGCCACTGGCGACATACAACATCGGTAAATTTCAGGAACCCATCGAGATGAGCGAATACTCCCTTTTCACCTCCGAGTCCGTGTCCGAAGGGCATCCGGACAAGATCGCCGACCAGATCTCCGACGCGGTGCTGGACGCCATCATCGCCCAGGACAAGTACGCCCGCGTGGCCTGCGAGACCCTGGTCAAGACCGGTGTCGCCATCATCGCCGGTGAAGTCACCACCTCGGCCTGGGTCGACCTGGAAGAGCTGGTGCGCAAAGTGATCATCGACATCGGCTACAACAGCTCCGATGTCGGCTTCGACGGCGCCACCTGCGCCGTGATGAACATCATCGGCAAGCAGTCGGTGGATATCGCCCAGGGCGTCGATCGCTCGCGCCCGGAAGACCAGGGTGCCGGCGACCAGGGCCTGATGTTCGGCTACGCCAGCAACGAAACCGACGTGCTGATGCCGGCGCCGATCTGCTTCTCGCACCGCCTGGTCGAGCGCCAGGCCGAAGCGCGCAAGTCCAAGCTGCTGCCATGGCTGCGCCCGGACGCCAAGTCCCAGGTCACCTGCCGCTATGAAAACGGCAAGGTAGTGGGCATCGATGCCGTCGTCCTGTCGACCCAGCACAACCCTGAAGTGTCGCAGAAAGACCTGCAGGAAGCGGTGATGGAACTGATCGTCAAGCACACCCTGCCGGCCGAGTTGCTGCACAAGGACACCCAGTACCACATCAACCCGACCGGCAACTTCATCATCGGTGGCCCGGTGGGCGACTGCGGCCTGACCGGCCGCAAGATCATCGTCGACAGCTACGGCGGCATGGCCCGCCACGGTGGTGGCGCGTTCTCCGGCAAGGACCCGTCCAAGGTCGACCGTTCGGCCGCCTACGCCGGTCGCTACGTGGCCAAGAACATCGTTGCCGCGGGCCTGGCCGAGCGCTGCGAGATCCAGGTGTCCTACGCCATCGGCGTAGCCCAGCCGACCTCCATCTCGATCAACACCTTCGGTACCGGCAAGGTTTCCGACGCCAAGATCGTGCAGCTGGTGCGCGAGTGCTTCGACCTGCGTCCGTACGCCATTACCACCATGCTCGACCTGCTGCATCCGATGTACCAGGAAACCGCCGCCTACGGTCACTTCGGCCGTACGCCGCAGCAGAAGACCGTCGGCGACGACACCTTCACCACCTTCACCTGGGAGCGCACCGACCGCGCCGCCGCTCTGCGCGACGCCGCTGGCCTGTAAGCCTCCTACAGCAGTAACGGAAAGCCCCTGCCGAGTGATCGGCAGGGGCTTTTTTGTGACATATGGGCTGACAAATGCCCACCGTCGCCCACGCCGTCACCCGCCTAGGCTGAGGACTCCTTCCCGCCTTGCAAGGAGGCCGGCCATGCCATTGCCGCTGATAGTCATAGCGCTGCTGTTGCACCACTGCGTCGCCCAGGCAAGTGCGTGCCCGCCCTGGGACACCGCGCAGGCTGAAGCCGAAGTCGCACGGCTGCACGCCACCCTCGCCCACTGGGACGACCAGTACCATCGCCAGGGTATCGCCCTGGTGGCCGACGAACTCTATGACCAAAGCCGCCAGCACCTGCTGGAACTTCAAGCCTGCTTTGGCCTTTCCCACGACGAAGCGCCGCTGGCGAGCGCCCGCGGCACCATCCCTCACCCCATCCCCCACACCGGTGTCGACAAGCTTGCCGACGAGCAGGCCGTAGCCCGATGGTTGCAGGGCAAACGCGACGTGTGGATGCAGCCGAAGGTCGACGGCGTCGCGGTGTCACTGATCTATCGCAAGGGCCAACTGACAGGTCTGCTCAGCCGCGGCGACGGAACACTAGGCCACGACTGGAGCCGGCACATCCCCATGCTGAGCGGCATCGCGCGGCAACTTTCCCAACCGCTGGACGCGGTGTTCCAGGGCGAGCTGTACTGGCGCCTGGACGACCATGTGCAGGCCGAGACAGGCAGTGCCAATGCGCGCGGCACCGTCGCCGGGCTGCTGGCGCGCAAACGGATGACCGAGGAACAAGGCGAGGGCATCGGACTATTCGTCTGGGACTGGCCGCACGGCCCGGATAACCAGGCCGAGCGCCTGGCGCGCCTGGCAGTGCTTGGCCTTCCCGACAGCCAGCGCCTGAGCGTGGCCATCGAGGACGTTGCCGAAGCAGCGCGCTGGCGTCTGCACTGGTACCGCTCACCCCTGCCCTTCGCCACCGACGGCGTGATCCTGCGCCAGGACAGCCGGCCCCCGGCACAGCGCTGGCGCGCCCAGGCACCCTACTGGATCGCCGCCTGGAAGTACCCGTTCGCCCAGGCGTTGGCGCAGGTCAGGGATGTGCAGTTCCGAATCGGCCGTACCGGGCGCATCACGCCCTTGCTGCTGTTACAACCGGTGACCCTGGACGACCGCCGGATCAGCCAGCTCAGTCTCGGCTCGCTGGCGCGCTGGAAGCAGCTGGATATCCGCCCCGGGGACCGCGTCGCGGTCAGCCTGGCCGGCCTGACCATACCGCGCCTGGAAAGCGTGGTGCATCGCGCCGCCCGACGCCCCGCAGTTCAGACTCCGGATCCGTCGACCTACCACGCCTTCAGCTGCTGGCAGGCCGGCGAGGGCTGCCAACAACAGTTCATTGCCCGCCTGGTCTGGCTGACCGGCAAGCAGGGGCTGGACCTGCCGGGCCTGGGCGCCGAAACCTGGAAGCGCCTTGTCGAGCGTGGCGATATCGTGCAGCTGACTGATTGGCTCAACCTTGGCCAGGACGCACTGCTCGAGGCTCCAGGCATCGCCCAGGCACGAGCAGGGCAACTGCAGGCAGCCTTCGCCCAGGCCCGACGACAGCCGTTCCAGCGTTGGCTACGAGGTCTCGGCGTACCCGCACCGCCCAGCCTGCAACTGGGGCCTGACTGGCACACACTGGCATCCAGAAACATCGAGCAATGGCTTGCCGAACCTGGCGTCGGGCCTGGTCGAGCAGAGCAATTGCAGGCTTTTTTCGCCCACGAGCGGGTTCAGGAGCTGGCCCGAAACCTGCGTGCCCATGCAATCGAGGGTTTCTAATTTGCGCGGATCAGGGCAGCATTTCGCTTTCTGCTGCCCAGCCTCGAATGGAGCCCCCGATGAAACTGCTTTCGTCCCTCGCCCTGTCTACCCTGCTCGGCTTCGTCGCCAGCCCGCTGCTGGCCGCCGAAGAGCAGCCGGGCCTGACCGGTTGCGCGGCCAAGCGCCAGGCCATCAGCGAACAGATCGAACAAGCCCGCGCCCATGGCAACAGCGACCAGCAGGCGGGCCTGGAAAAGGCCTTGAGCGAAGTCACTGAACACTGCACCGATGCCGGCCTGCGCAAGGAGCGCGAGCAGAAGGTCCTCGACGCCCGTCACGAAGTGAACCAGCGCACCAAGGACCTGGACAAGGCCATGAAGAAGGGCGACGCGGAGAAGATCAACAAGCGCAAGGACAAGCTGGCCGAGGCGAAGAAGGAGCTGCAGGAGGCCGTGGACGAGCTCGAACGCTAACCGGATAGCCCCCACAAGAGCCCCTCTCGGCTCAGTGATTGCGAAACTCGTTATGACAGGCCTTGCACGCCGCCTCGACCTTGTCCATCGGCGCCTTCACCTGTGCCGCATCCAGCGGCTGGGCACGGGTCACCGCGACCAACTCGCCGGTGACGCCCTCCAGTTGCCGGGCCAGGTCCTGGAACCGCGCCTGGCGCTCCCAGACCTCGGCCCGCGCGCTACTGTCGCCTTCGTCACGCACCTGCGGGAAGTGCTGCCACGGCGCATGGGCCAGGTTGTCCAGCTTCGCCGCGCCATCGGCGAACTTCACGCCGTCGAAGGGCAGGCGCCCGCGCAGCATGCCGCCCATGTCTTCGCTGGTCTTGAGCATCTGCTTGAAGATCGCCTTGCGCTGGCCCAGCGGCGAGTTGGGGTCGACGCCGTCACAGGCACTCAGGGCAAGGGCGGCGAGCAGTACTACGGTCAATCGCTTGTACATCACGGTCTCTTTGGCCAGGAAAACGGGCGGCCAGTATCGCTGGCCCACGGGCAAAGACCAATAGCCACACAGAAAACAGGGGTGAATCTTCATGCTTCGCCCCTTACAGGATCGACGACATGAAATCTGCATTGCGCCATCTCGCTTGGGCACTGCCTGCCCTGGCACTCCTGGCCGGCTGCAACGGCGGCGAAAGCGCCAAGCCCGAACCCCACGCCATCGCCACCTACGTGCCCGCCACCTTCAAGGACCTGCCCCAGGTCAGCGACGACGACCTGCTGGCGGGCTTCTACGCCTGGCGCAGCGGTTGCGAGAAGCTCAAGCGCGACCCGGTGTGGGCCGCCACCTGCGAGGCGGCGGGCTCGGCCACGGCCAATGCCGCCCAGGTGCGCACCTTCCTCGAACAGAACCTCCAGGTCTATGGCCTGCGCTCGGCGCAGAACAGCGCCAACGGCCTGATCACTGGCTATTACGAGCCGGTCTACCCCGGCAGCCTGGCCCGCACCGACAGCGCGCATGTCCCGGTGTATGGCGTGCCCGAGGACATGATCGTGGTCGACCTGGCCAGCGTGTACCCCGAGCTCAAGGGCAAGCGCCTGCGCGGGCGCCTCGACGGACGGGTGCTCAAGCCCTACGACACCGCCGAGGTGATCAACCGCGACGGCGCCAAGGCGCCGGTACTGGCCTGGCTGACCGACCCGATGGACCTGCAGTTCCTGCAGATACAGGGCTCGGGCCGTATCCAGCTGGAGAACGGCCGCCAGTTGCGCCTGGGCTACGCCGACCAGAACGGCCACCCGTACCGCCCGATTGGCCGCTGGCTGGTGGAGCAGGGGCAGTTACCGAAAGAAGAGGTGACCATGGGCAGCATCCACGCTTGGGCCCAGGCCAACCCGCAGCGTGTGCCCGAGCTGCTGGCCAGCAACCCGAGCTACGTGTTCTTCAGCACCCGCCCGGACAGCAACGAGGGACCGCGCGGCTCGCTCAACGTGCCGCTGACCGCGGGCTACAGCGTGGCGATCGACCGCAAGGTAATCCCCCTGGGCAGCCTGCTCTGGTTGTCCACCACCCGCCCAGATGGAAGCCCGGTAGTACGCCCGGTCGGCGCCCAGGACACCGGTGGCGCGATCACCGGCGAAGTGCGCGCGGACCTGTTCTGGGGCACCGGCCCCGAGGCCGGCGAGCTGGCGGGGAACATGAAGCAGCAGGGGCAGATCTGGATGCTGTGGCCCAAGGGGCAGCCTTTGCCCGAAGTGCCGAAAGTACCCTGACAGGCGCTATCGCGGGGCAAGCCCGCTCCCACGATGATTGCGAGGGAGCGGGCTTGCCCCGCGATGCATTCAAATCGATACGACGAAGAACGACACAATCAGCGCCATCCCGACGAACCACACCAGCGAACGCAGCACCGCCCAGTCCGCCAAGTAGCAGATGATGTAGAGCAGCCGGCTGGTGATGTACACCACCCCCAGCACATCCTGGGTCACCTGCTCGGCATTGCCGACGATGTCGGCCACCAGAACCGCCGCGGCAAACGCAGGGAACGCCTCGTAGCCGTTCAACTGCGCTGCATGGGCACGCCGGGGCAGCCCTTCGAGCTTGTCCAGGAACGCACGCGGGTCGTGATTGGCGCGCAGGCCAAAGTACCCGCTGCTGAGCTTGGCGATCAATGCGCACAGCGGCGGCAGGACCAGCGCAACGAGAATGCACCACAGGGCAACGGTCATCTACAGGACTCCTTGTTCACAGAGGATCGGTTCACAGTTTCATCACCAGCATGCCGGTCAGGACCAGCCCGCAAGCTAGGAGTCTCGGCCCGCCAAAAGGTTCTTTAAGGTAGCGCATGCCCAGCAGCACCACGAGGATCACGCTCAGCTCGCGCAGCGCCGCCGCCTCGGCCACCGACCCCAGGTGCATGGCCCACAGCACCAGGGCGTAACTCAGCAGCACGCACAACCCCACCGCCAGCCCGAGGCGCCACTGGGTGCGCCAGAACAGCGCGAACTGCGGGCGGCGGGCGACGCCGGCCAGCAGCGGGAACGGCCAGGCACTGAGCAGGGTCAGCCACACCAGGTAATCCCAGGGCTTGCCCCACAGGCGCACGGCCTGGCCGTCAAACCAGGTGTAGCAGCCGATGCACAGGCCGATCAGCGCCACCACCGGCAGCATCGACCAGGGCAGGCGATCACCGCCACCGCCCTGCCACAACAGGCAGGCCATGCCGCAGGGGATCAGCAGGATACCGATGATCTGCTGCTGGCTGAGCGACTCACCGGCAAAAGCGAGGGTCAGTCCGAGCACGACCAAGGGCGACAAACCACGCATCAACGGATAGACCAGCCCCAGGTCGCCAACACGATAGGCCTTGATCAACAGGTAACGGTAGAGCTGCTCGGCCAGTGCCGATGCCAGCAGCCAGGGCCAGATGCCGGCCGGGGGAAACTCGACGAACGTCACCGCCAGAACGGCGAAGACCAGTGCCACAAGGTCCATGCTGGCGATCACCAGAAGGCGTTCGCCGCTGAACTTGATGAGGGTGTTCCAGGTCGCGTGGAGCAGGGCTGCGACCAGTACCAGGGAGGTTGCCAACACGCGGGATTCCTTGCGCAAAGACCAGGCGACACCTCGCACTATAACGGTTTGCTGTTGCTTGTAGGCATCGTGGGAGCGCCTGCCGGCCGACTTGAGGAACGATTCCGACAAAACTGGTCCTAAGGTGTGTCCCGAACCGCGCGCCAGGTCATCAAAGAACTGCCCGAGTCACTCGGGAAACGACTTGGAAGCCACTGTTACAGGATTCGGGATGCTTGAATTAGTTGCCGCGTTTATCTGCCTCACCACCCTCCTCACCTATGTGAACTACCGCTTCATCGGCCTGCCGCCGGCCATCGGCGTGATGGTCACCGCACTGCTGTTCTCCCTGATACTGCAGGGCCTTAGCCTGATCGGCTTCCCTGGCCTGGAAGAGCGCGTCGAAGGCCTGATGAACCAGATCGACTTCAACGACCTGCTGATGCACTGGATGCTGTCGTTCCTGCTGTTCGCCGGCGCCCTGCACGTCAACCTCGCCGACCTGCGCAGCTACCGCTGGCCGATCGGCCTCTTGGCCACCATCGGGGTGCTGATCGCCACCGTGGTGATCGGCTACCTGGCGCACTGGGTGTTCGCCCTGTTCGGCTGGAACGTGCCGCTGATCTACTGCCTGCTGTTCGGCGCGCTGATCTCGCCGACCGACCCGATCGCCGTGCTCGGCGCGCTGCGTACCGCCAACGCCTCGAAACCGTTGAAGACCACCATCGTCGGCGAGTCGCTGTTCAACGATGGCACCGCGGTTGTGGTATTTACCGTGCTGCTGGGCATCATCCAGCTGGGCGAGACACCGAGCGTGTCCGACACCGCCCTGCTGTTCGCCCGCGAAGCCATAGGTGGGATCGCCTTCGGTGGCCTGATCGGCTACGCCACCTATCGCATGATCAAGAGCGTCGAGCAGTACCAGGTCGAGGTCATGCTGACCCTGGCGCTGGTGATCGGCGGCTCGGCCATGTGCTACGAGCTGCATGTGTCGGCGCCGATCGCCATGGTGGTGGCCGGCCTGATCATCGGCAACCTGGGGCGCAACCTGGCGATGAACGACATGACCCGCCGCTACATGGATGGTTTCTGGGAACTGATCGACGACATGCTCAACGCCCTGCTGTTCGCCCTGATCGGCCTGGAACTGTTGCTGCTGCCGTTCAACTGGCTGCACCTGGCGGCCGGTGGCGTGCTGGCGGTGGCGGTGCTGGCCTCGCGCCTGCTGACCGTGGCGCCGGCCATCGTCTTGCTGCGCCGCTGGCGGACCGTGCCGCAGGGCACCATCCGCGTGCTGACCTGGGGTGGCCTGCGTGGTGGCGTGTCGGTGGCACTGGCGCTGTCGCTGCCACAGGGCGATGAACGTGACCTGCTGCTGTCGATCACCTACATCGTGGTGCTGTCGTCGATCCTGGTGCAGGGGCTGACGGTCGGCAAGGTGGTCAAGCGCGTAAGCCAACAAGCCTGATGCATCGAGCTGGCAGCTTCGCGGGTAAACCCGCTCCCACAGGATGGCAGAACCTTCAAGGGCGCCGAAGGATCTGTGGGAGCGGGTTTACCCGCGAAGGGCCGAACGCCGCTCTCACTCCACCGCGCTGTCCGGGAACTGGTCCTGGATGTACTTGATCTCGGTGCGTCCATGGGGAGCCGGCAAACCATCCTCGCCCAGGTTGACGAAGACCATCTTGTCGACGGTCAGGATCGCCTTGCGGGTGATCTTGTTGCGCACTTCGCACTTGAGGGTGATCGAGGTGCGGCCGAACTCGGTGGCGGTAATGCCCAGCTCGATGATGTCGCCCTGGCGCGAGGCGCTGACGAAGTTGATCTCGGAAATGTACTTCGTCACCACACGCTGGTTGCCCAGCTGGACGATGGCGTAGATTGCCGCCTCCTCATCGATCCAGCGCAGCAGGCTACCACCGAACAGGGTGCCGTTAGGGTTGAGGTCTTCGGGTTTTACCCATTTGCGGGTGTGAAAGTTCATCTGTACTCCTGGCCTGCGGCCTCATGAACATCGAGCGGCGAACGGCGGATCAGCCGTCCGACCACGTCCTACATGGTAGCCCCATTGATTTGCGTCAACCATGTCCACGCCCTACGACCATTGGTCAGTATCCGCGCAACGCAGTTTGACACCCACCCCCACGGATCTAGCCTGACCTTGTGATCCGCAGATCACTCCAGGTGGTCGGACAACCGGAACTTGGCATACCGTGCGGCAGAACCGGCATTCGCAGGAAGCGAGGCTCCGGGCAGTGCCAGTGGAGAGCGACTGAGGCTCACCATTGACCTACTCGAATCAGTGAAAAGGAATCCACTATGTCCAGAGTCATTGATGTCAGCATCAACTTCGACACCGAAACCATCCTCAAGAAGTTTCCCAACGCGAGCAAGGACCCGAACAAGCCCACGTTCATCCCTCCGGAACATATCTACATGGTCACCTACCAGGACAATGTAATCGCCGGCCAGGCCGGGGGTGAACTGCACCTCAAAGGCCGTGTGGGCGATGTGGTCCGCTGGCGCGAACAGAGCATCTCGTTCGGCTTCGAGCAATCGGTGATCCTCTACGGATTCGTATCTGACGATCCGAGCCACCAACTGCTGGAGGATCCACGCGCACTCAAGGCCAAGGTGCAGACTGCCGTACCGAACGCCAACAACAAGACCGTGCCAACCTGCCAGGTCAACGAAAACTACTACTGGCGCGGCGACCTGCTCGCGCAGGGCAAGGTCACCTACCACTTCAAGTTCATGATCATCGATCGTGACTGCAAGTGCTGTGGCTACTTCGAATGGGATCCGTTCATCACCATCACCAACTGATCCACGCCGCGCACCGCCGAGCCTCAGGCCGGCGGTGCGCGCCTATAGCCGGATCCCTCATTGGTGCTCAAGGAAGGAGCGCATCATGACCACGGAGAATCCCGCCCATCACGCGCTGATCATCGTCGATACTCAGGGGCTGCTCACAGCCTTCGAGCAACTCCCCAGCGATCCAGCTTCTCCCGCCGAACTCGACCCCCGCCATTTCTGCATCCTGCACTCGCGCCCGGCTACGGGTGAAACGCTGCTTCTCGACACACCGGAACTAGTCGTTGCGGCAGGGGACACCCTGCTCCTGCACACGGTCCCGGTGGCGCTGCTCGGCGAGGAGATGCTGTTCAGCCACAGCCCCGTCAGCGAGCCGCAACTGGACATCGAGTTGGCCGAGCAACGCAACCTGCGCCTGGCCCTTCCCGACGCAGCGGCGCCGCTGCAGCCGGCAAGCCGCCAAGTCGACACCTATCACTGGCGTATCCGCTGCGACCAGCCAGGTGAATTCAAGCTGGCCTGGCAGGTGATGGTGCTGGCCCAGGGCTGCGAGCCGCTGGCCCACTTCGCGCTGCGCCTTGCCTTGCGGACCAACGGCCACTCCCAGTGAACCCGTCTTTGGCGTTTAGCCCTTGGGATGCATCGAAAGCCCCGCTATAATCGCCCGGCACTTTCGACGGTGGCTCCAGCGGCCACCGTTCCCGCCACCCATCCGAGGGGCGCTGCAGCAGGCTCGGCCTGTCAGGCTCGGTTGGGGCGTTGTTCGCGCAAGCGAACGCTCAACGCACAACGGCGCCCATTCGCACACTACGAATGGAGGCTCTCAATGAGCGCTGTAAACACGCCTGCTGGTTTTTCCGACTTCAAGGTCGCCGACATCTCCCTGGCCGACTGGGGCCGCAAGGAAGTCATCATCGCCGAATCGGAAATGCCGGCACTGATGGGCCTGCGCCGCAAGTACCAAGCCGAGCAACCGCTCAAGGGCGCGAAGATCATCGGCTGCATCCACATGACCATCCAGACCGCCGTGCTGATCGAGACCCTGGTCGCCCTGGGCGCCGAAGTGCGCTGGTCGTCGTGCAACATCTTCTCCACCCAGGACCAGGCCGCCGCCGCCATCGCCGCTGCCGGCATCCCGGTGTTCGCCTGGAAAGGTGAAACCGAGCAAGAGTACGAATGGTGCATCGAGCAGACCATCCTGAAAGACGGTCAGCCATGGGACGCCAACATGGTCCTGGACGACGGCGGTGACCTGACCGAAATCCTGCACAAGAAATACCCGGCCATGCTGGACAAGATCCACGGCGTGACCGAAGAGACCACCACCGGCGTGCACCGCCTGCTGGACATGCTGGCCAAGGGCGAGCTGAAAGTCCCGGCGATCAACGTCAACGACTCGGTCACCAAGAGCAAGAACGACAACAAGTACGGCTGCCGTCACAGCCTGAACGACGCCATCAAGCGCGGTACCGACCACCTGCTGTCGGGCAAGCAGGCCCTGGTGATCGGCTACGGCGACGTGGGCAAGGGTTCGGCCCAGTCCCTGCGTCAGGAAGGCATGATCGTCAAGGTCACCGAAGTCGACCCGATCTGCGCCATGCAGGCCTGCATGGACGGTTTCGAAGTCGTCTCGCCGTTCAAGGACGGCATCAACACCGGTACCGAAGCCGGCATCAACAAGGACCTGCTGGGCCGCATCGACCTGATCGTCACCACCACCGGTAACGTCAACGTCTGCGACGCCAACATGCTCAAGGCCCTGAAGAAGCGCGCCGTGGTCTGCAACATCGGCCACTTCGACAATGAGATCGACACCGCTTTCATGCGCAAGAACTGGGCATGGGAAGAGGTCAAGCCTCAGGTGCACAAGATCCACCGCACCGGTGCTGGCGTGTTCGACCCGCAGAACGACGACTACCTGATCCTGCTGGCCGAAGGCCGCCTGGTGAACCTGGGCAACGCCACCGGTCACCCAAGCCGCATCATGGACGGCTCGTTCGCCAACCAGGTCCTGGCGCAGATCTTCCTGTTCGAGCAGAAGTTCGCCGAGCTGCCAGCCGCCAAGAAGGCCGAGCGCCTGACCGTGGAAGTGCTGCCGAAGAAGCTGGACGAAGAAGTGGCCCTGGAAATGGTCCGCGGCTTCGGCGGCGTGGTCACCCAGCTGACCCCGCAGCAGGCCGAGTACATCGGTGTGACCGTCGAAGGTCCATTCAAGCCGGACGCCTACCGCTACTAAGCAGCGGCGCCAGCGCCAGGCAATCGCCCTGGCGCTGGCTGGCAACGCGTCGAACCGATGTCCGAGCCAGGCCGGCCCCAACCGTCCTGGCTTTTATTTGCAGGTAGCCGCCCCGGGCGCGCCGCCGAAGGAACGAGAGATGTCACAAGAACGCCGCTACAGTTTCGAGTTCTTCCCCACCAAGACCGACGCCGGCCACGAGAAGCTGATGGGCGTCGCCCGCCAGCTGGCCAGCTACAACCCGGACTTTTTCTCCTGCACCTACGGTGCCGGGGGCTCGACCCGCGACCGCACGCTGAACACCGTGCTGCAGCTGGAAAGCGAAGTGAAGGTCCCGGCCGCCCCGCACCTGTCCTGCGTGGGTGACAGCAAGGACGACCTGCGCGCCCTGCTCGCCGAGTACCAGGCCGCTGGCATCAGGCGCATCGTCGCCCTGCGTGGCGACCTGCCGTCGGGCATGGGCATGGCCAGCGGCGAGCTGCGCTACGCCAGCGACCTGGTCGAGTTCATCCGCCAGGAAACCGGCGACCACTTCCACCTGGAGGTCGCCGCCTACCCGGAGATGCACCCGCAAGCGCGCAACTTCGAGACGGATCTCGCCAACTTCGTGCACAAGGTCAAGGCCGGTGCCGACAGCGCCATCACCCAGTACTTCTTCAACGCCGACAGCTACTTCTACTTCGTCGAGCGCGCACGGCAGCTGGGCGTGGACATCCCGGTGGTGCCCGGCATCATGCCGATCACCAACTACAGCAAGCTGGCACGCTTCTCCGACGCCTGCGGCGCCGAGATCCCACGCTGGATCCGCAAGCAGCTGGAAGCCTATGCCGACGACACCGCCAGCATCCAGGCCTTCGGCGAAGAAGTGATCACCCGCATGTGCGAACAACTGCTGCAAGGCGGCGCACCGGGCCTGCACTTCTACACTCTCAACCAGGCCGAGCCGAGCCTGGCGATCTGGAACAACCTGAAGCTGCCACGCTGAAAGATGTTGCCGGTAACAATTAATTAAAGCCATGACGAAGGCTTTGGCTTAGGCTAAAGCCTTCTTCACTTCTGCCTCGTAATAGGTTACCGGCCAGCATGCAGCACCCTCATTCCGCCCACCCTCAGCTCGTCTACCTGGCATTCGGTCCGGCCACCTACCATCAGGAGGCCTGCTTCAGCATCGTCAGTGCCCTGGCCCACCTGCGATCCACCCCCGGCGCGTCCATGGACATCCAGGTCTACACCGACAATGCCGAGCCCTATCGCAACCTGCCGGTCACCGTTCACCTGCTCGACGAAGCCACCCGCAGAGCCTGGAACCAGCCACACGGCTACCATTTCCGCAGCAAGCACGTGCTGCTGCGCCAAGTCCTCGGGCACCACCCGATGGCCGTGCTCATCGACACCGACACATTCTTCCGTACGTCACCCAAGCACCTGTTCGACCGTGTCACGACCGGCAGCCTGCTGTGCAATGCCATTGGCGGACGCTACGGTGAGAACCAGAAATGCCTGCTGTACAAGAATCTTGTGGGCATTCTCGAAGAACGCGGCCTGGCCGACCGCCAGATGCCGCTGGTCAACTCCGGCGTAATCGGGCTCACCGCACAGGATGCCCCGGTGCTGGACCAGTCCATCGCCCTGATGGACGAACTCCACCCATTGGCCCGGGAAGCCTATACGCTAGAGGAGTTCTGCCTCGCGGTGGCGGCGTACCGAACGCTCGGGCTCAACGAGTGTACCGACGTCATCCATCATTACTGGAGCCGCAAAGCCCAGTTCCGCGCCAAGATCCAGGCCTGGTTGCGCAAGCACGGCGAGGCGCCGTTGAGCGAGGCGGCGCTGGCCGACGTGGCGCTGGTCAACGACCAGCTCCCCCGCCCACCGGCTCTGCAACGCCTGGGATACAAGGCCCTGAGCCTTACCCTGCCCAGCAGGGAGCGGCAATTCGCCCGCGAACTGTTATATGGCTGCTACCCCTACGAAAACGAATTCGACCGGGCCTGCGCCAGCGCGTGGTGGGACAAGGCCCTGGAGAACCTCACCCAACGCGAAGGGCAGCCGGCCCCTGAACAACTGCGCAAATGCCTGCGCCAACCCGGCCTGCGCCTGGTGCTGGGACAGCGCAGGCAAGAGATCGAGGCGCACCTGCTGAAACAGCGGCAGGCCTGAGCTGCATGCCGGGTGCGCAACTGCGGGAATCCCCACGTTGACCCCGCCACGCGCCAGGTACAGGGCCGTCCATGCCCTCTGCCTGTTTTTGCTTGCCTGCCTGAGTTCCCTGGCGCATGGAGAACGCCTGCGCATCGTCAGCGATGACTGGGCGCCATACCTGTACCAGGAGAATGGCCAGGCCAAAGGCATCGACTACGAAGTCACCAACGAGGTGTTCAAGCGCCTGGGCGTCGAGGTGCAATGGCAGTTCTTGCCCTGGCGGCGCTGTCTGGCCATGGTCGAGCAAGGCCAGGCGGATGCGGTGATGGATATTTTCCGAGTCGACTCGCGCCAGGGTTACCTGGTCTACCCGGACGAGCCCATGTCAGAGGTTGAGTTCGTCCTCTACCAGGCCCGCTCACGCCCCCACCCGGTCGAGCGCCTCGAAGACCTGGCAGGGCTGACCGTGGGCACCTCGCCCGGCTATGTCTACGATGGCGTTTTCGCCGAATCGCCGCTGTTCCGTCGGGAGCCGGCGCCCAGCCACGAGGCCAACTTCGGCAAGCTGGCGCTCGGGCGCATCGACCTGCTGGTGACCGATCGCCGGGTTGGCCGCTATGTCAGCCGCCAACTAGGCCTGGAGCAGACCATCGAGGCGCTGCCCCTGGCGATCAGCCGTCGCCAGCAGTACCTGGGACTGGCCCGCAAGCCAGGGCGCGAGCAGCTGGCACAGGCGTTCAGCGATGAGCTGCGACGCTTCAAGCAGGAGCCGGCCTATGCGGCGATCAACGCCCGCTACCTGGGCAATCGGGATTTTCCTTTCGCCGTTGAGCAGCAGGAACGCAGCACACCCTGATTGCTCTGTTATACTCGGGCCTTCCCGCCAGGCTCACGCCCGGACGCTCGGCCTCGCAACAGGCATCTCTACCCGCAGCAGCGCACCTTGCGCGCCGCCCGCAGGCATCCAGGATGCGCCGTGAACGCCCAGCTGGACCGGACGCGATCGCATCCTTCCGATGCCCGTCGCGCCAGGCAGAACACCCCATCGGGCCCAGCCCCCACGAGAACAGGATTGCCCATGTCCTTTGCTTCCCTCGGTCTCTCCGAGGCTCTTGTCCGCGCTATCGAGGCAGCGGGCTACACCCAGCCCACTCCGGTGCAACAGCGGGCCATTCCCGCCGTGTTGCAAGGTCGCGACCTGATGGTCGCCGCCCAGACAGGTACTGGTAAAACCGGCGGCTTCGCGCTCCCCATCCTCGAGCGCCTGTTCCCGGGTGGTCACCCCGACAAATCGCAACGCCATGGCCCGCGCCAACCGCGCGTGCTGGTGCTGACCCCGACCCGCGAGCTGGCCGCCCAGGTGCATGACAGTTTCAAGGTCTATGCCCGCGACCTGAATTTCATCAGCGCCTGCATCTTCGGCGGCGTCGGCATGAACCCTCAGGTCCAGGCCATGGCCAAGGGCGTCGACGTCCTGGTCGCCTGCCCGGGCCGCCTGCTCGACCTGGCCGGCCAGGGCAGCGTCGACCTCTCGCGTGTCGAGATCCTGGTGCTGGACGAAGCCGACCGCATGCTCGACATGGGCTTCATCCACGACGTCAAGAAAGTGCTGGCACGCCTGCCAGCCAAGCGCCAGAACCTGCTGTTCTCGGCGACCTTCTCCAAGGACATCACCGACCTCGCCGACAAGCTGCTGCACAACCCCGAGCGCATCGAGGTCACGCCGCCGAACACCACCGTCGAGCGCATCGAGCAGCGCGTCTATCGCCTGCCGGCCAGCCACAAGCGCGCCCTGCTGGCGCACCTGATCACCCTGGGTGCCTGGGAACAGGTACTGGTGTTCACCCGCACCAAGCACGGCGCCAACCGTCTGGCAGAGTACCTCGAGAAGCACGGCCTGACTGCTGCGGCGATCCACGGCAACAAGAGCCAGAACGCCCGCACCAAGGCCCTGGCCGACTTCAAGGCCAACACCGTGCGCGTGCTGGTCGCCACCGACATCGCCGCCCGTGGCCTGGACATCGACCAGCTGCCCCACGTGGTCAACTTCGAGCTGCCCAACGTCGAGGAAGACTACGTTCACCGCATCGGCCGTACCGGCCGTGCCGGTCGCTCGGGCGAGGCCATCTCGATGGTCGCCCCGGACGAAGAGAAGCTGCTCAAGAGCATCGAGCGCGTCACCAAGCAAAAGATCCCGGATGGCGACCTGATGGGCTTCGACGCCTCCCAGGTCGAGGCCGAAAAGCCGGAAGTCCGCGAGCGCCAGCAGAACACTGGCCGTGGTGGCCGCAACCAGCAACCTCGCGGCGAAGGCGGCAAGGAAGGCAGTGGCGGACGCAAGGACAAGGGCAAGGACAAAGGCCGCAACAAACCTGCGAGCGAGAAGCAGGCCGACAAGGAAAAGGCCGGCGACAAGCAGCAGCAAGGCCAGCAGCAGCGCAAGCCGCGTGACAAGAAACCACGTCAGCAGCAGGCTGCACAGGGCCAGAAAGCCATCCCCTCGGCCCCCGCCGATCGTGATCCGGAAGAGTTCCTGGACGACGATGTGGATAACTTCGGCAACCGCGCCGACTACGTCAGCCCTTACCAGAACGTCAAGAACCAGGGCCGCAACCGTCGCCCGGGTGGCAATGGCGGACAAGGTCAAGGGCAAGGCCAACGCAGCGGCGGTGGTCAGGCGCAAGGTCAAGGCCGTGGCAATGGCCAGCAGCGCCAAGGCCAGGGCTCGGGTGAAAAGCGCCCGCGCAACGCTGGTGGCAGCAATGGCGGTGCTCGTCGTGACAACAACGGCGGCCGTAACCGCCGTGACGAATCGACTCGGCAAGAACCAGCCGTGCGCAACCCGCGTGAATCGCAGAACGCACCGGTGATCATTCGCAAGGAATCCAAGCTCGACCGTTACCCGACGCCCGAGCAACTGGACGACCTGCCGAGCCGCCCACGCGGTGAGCGTCCGGCGCTGCTGACCCGCAAGGGTTGAGCACGCAATCGCGGGGCAAGTCGCATCGGCGCCCCGCGATGAGCACCGAATGAAGGTCAAACAAAAACGCCGCCCAATGGGCGGCATTTTTGTTTCCGGCGCGGCTAATTACTTCTGCTTCACACCTTCGACACTGATATCCAGGTCCAGGGTCTGGGAGGTCGGGCCTGGGCCCTTGATCCCGAAGTCGTTCAGGTTCAGCGTGGTCTTGGCGTTGAAGCCGGCACGCTCGCCACCCCACGGGTCCTTGCCTTCACCGTTGAACACGGCCTTGAAGGTGACCGGCTTGGTCACGCCGTGCAGGGTGAGGTCACCCGTGACGTCAGCGGTCTTTTCACCGGTCGACTTGACGGCCGTGGAGACGAATTTGGCCTCTGGGTACTTCTTCACATCAAGGAAGTCGGCGCTGGCGATGTGCTTGTCACGCTCGGCGTGGTTCGACCACAGGCTGGCGGTCTTCAGGTCGACGCTGATCTTGCTGGCCTCGGGCTTGGCGCTGTCCCAGGTGAAGTTGCCGTCGAAGTCCTTGAAGGTGCCGTGGATGAAGCTGTAGCCCAGGTGGCTGATCTTCCAGTCAACGAACGCGTGCTGGCCTTCCTTGTCGATCTTGTACTCGGCGGCCATGGCCTGGCCGACGGAGATCAGGGCGGTACCGAGCGCCAGAGCGGCAAAAGTCTTTTTCAACATCCTTACTTCCTTCCTTTGCAATTGAGGTTGAGAGTCAAGCTTTGCGGCCCAGCATGCGGGTCAGGGTCGCGTCACGGTCGATGAAATGGTGCTTGAGTGCCGCCAGGGCATGCAGCACCGCGAAAATCACCAGGCCCCAGGCCAGCCAGAGGTGGATCACCCCGGCGGTATCGGCCTGGTCAGGCAGGTCGCTGATCAGCGCCGGCACCTCGAACAGGCCGAACACCGGAATACCGACTCCGTCGGCAGTGGAAATCAGGTAACCGGCGACCATCACCGCGAACAGGCCCAGGTACAGCGCCAGGTGGCCCAGCTTGGCGGCCAGGCGGGTGACCTTGCCATGGTTGGCCGGTGCCGGCGGTGGCGGGCTGATGAAACGCCAGAGTACGCGCAGCAGCATGGCGGCCAACAGCACCAGGCCGATGCTCTTGTGCAGGTCGGGCCCGGACTTGCGCCACGGGCTGTAGTAGTCGAGGCCGACCATCCACAAGCCCAGGCCGAACAGGCCGAAGACCGCCAGCGCCACACCCCAATGCAGGACGATGCTGACCAGGCCATAGCGGGAAGATGAGTTGCGCAGTTGCATGTTGGCGTATTCCCCGTGAAAGCTGCGCACAAGACTAGCGCGTAACGCATCGAATAAAATCGTAAAAAATTGCTTCGAATTATCTAAAAATCCGATATTTAGTCTGCAAGTTTCCTATTAAGGAAACATTAACGATAGTCGTTTGGAGGTGCCGCCGCCATCGCGGGGGACCCGCGATGGCGGCTATAGCGAGATCAGCCGGCCTTGGCCTGGCTGTTGACCACCGGCTTCCTGGCCGGTTCCGACTTGGCGGTGGTCTTCTTCACCGGCGCCGGTTTGGCTGCTGGCTTGTGTGCCTGCTTGGCCGCAGGCTTGGCTGGCGCTGGCTTGGCGGCGGCCGGTTTAACCGCTTCCTCCTTGGCCACAGGCGCCGGGGCGACTGGGGCGGGAGCCGGTGCAGGCGCCGGGGCAACCTCCTCGGCCTTGGCGATTGGCGCGGCCTTGGCCTCTGGCTTGTCAGCACCACCGAACAGGCGCGAGAAGAAGCCTGGCTTGTCCTGCTTGGCCTCCTCGACTTTCACAGGCTCCGCCTTGGCCGGCGCCTTGTCGGAGCCGCCACCGAACAGGTTGGAGAAGAACCCGCCCTTGTCCTTTGCCGCCACGGCGCCCGCCGCTCCAGCAGCGGCTGCGGCGGCAACCGGTGCGGTCTTGGCCGGGTCGAAGGACTTGCCCGCAGCCAGGTCCTGGACCTGGCCCGCGGCGCGCTGGCCGCTACGCAGGGCGCCTTCGAGGGTGCCTGGGTAGAGCGCGTCGGTATGCTCGCCGGCAAAGGCGATGCGCTGGACCGGACGCTCCCACAGACGCCAGTACTTGCTGATCTGGCCGGGCCCGTAGGCCAGGTAGGCGCCCCCCATGCCGGCATCGGTGCTGTAGCGGCGCACTTCGTAACCGGTAAAGGCGCCACGGGCCTGCGGGTAGAAAGCGTGCAGACGGATCAGCACCTGGTCGACCATCTGCTTGTCACCGAAGGCCTGCAGCAGGCGAGCGTTGTCGCCGGACAGGTTGATCACCACATTGGCGCCGCCCTTGAGCGCCGGCTCGATCCACAGCATGCCCAGGCCGGTATTGGAGAAAATCTCGCCGGACATGCGCGCACGGCTTTCCCATACCGGGTTCTTGAACTTCAGCATCAGCTGGTCACGCCAGCCGTAGTTGGTACCCTTCAAGGCGGCCAGGTGCTGGTTGTCCAGGCCCGGGGTCATCTGGATCTTGGCCAGGGCCCGCAGTGGCACGGCCATGACCAGGTAATCGGCCTGGTAGCCCACGGCGCCGACCTTGACCGTCACGCCATCCTTGTCCTGGACGATGGCGGTGACCGGCGAGCTGGTCTTGATGGTCTTGAGTTGCTTGACGAAGGCCTGGGCCAGCACCGGGCTACCACCCGGCAGGCGCGCGGCGCGCAGGTCGCGATCGCTGACGTTGCGGTAGACGCGGCTCTGTTGGGCGAAATACAACAGCGACAGGCGCGAAGGTTCATCATAGCGGGTGCGGATCTGCTGGTTGACCAGCTGACGGGCGGTCGCCGGCAGTTGCAGCTTGTCCAGCCAGGTGGAGACGTTCATCTGGTCGAGGGCGAACAGGGTGCTGTTGGCCGCCGGATTCAGCGGGTCCTCGATGGAGCGGGCCAGGTCGTCGAGGGTCTTCTCGTAGCGCTTGAGGGCCTCGGCGGTGGCCGGCTGCTTGGCAACCAGATCGGTCGCGTTGAAGTACTCGCCGTCGATCAGGTAGCCCGGGGTTCGCACGAATTCCGGCGCCGGCAAAGTGCCGACCTTGAACCGCTCCAGGTACTGGTTGAGCACCGGCTGGGTCTTGCTGTTGCCGATCCACTCGCTGGTGGCCAGCCCCGAACGCCCACCCATGCCAGATTTGGCTTCCAGCAGGGTGACCTGCCAGCCCTTGGCCTGCAGCTCATAGGCTGCGGTCAGGCCTGCCAGGCCACCACCGACGACGATCGCCGTCTTGTCCTTGGCCAGCGCGGCACCGCTGGACACCCCGATCAATACCAACGCGCACAGGCGCACCCAAGCAGCAGCCATGATGGCGAACTCCGGTTAGAGAAGCGATAGAAGAGACGGGGAGAATGCCCCGGGAGAGATGCGTTAAGAATACGTCACCTCTGCCCACCCTGCCACCGCAGTGACATCAAGTGCCTTTGGCAACTGGCATTTTTGTCAGTAGCCGCTTGTCACAGGAGCGTGCAGGCTTGGCAGATACTCCACCGGCATGTCGAGGAAACCGCAGTGATCTACATGGAAGACGTTGCCAGCTGGATTGCCGCACCGCCCATGCCTGCGATCAACTGGCGTACCCCCTCCGGACTGAGCATCATCTCCAGTGGCATTGCCTACAGCTCGCATTACCAGACAGACGAGGGGCGTATCGGCACCGAACTGATCGTCCGCGGCCAATGCGATGTGGAATTCATCTTCGGCCAGACGGTCGACTGCCTGCTACTCGAGATCAACACGCCCGAATGCGGGTCGACTGCCTATTGGCTGACCTTGCGCGACCAGCAATACATCGAGTTCACGCCAGGCCCTGGCCAGCCTGGGACCTTCTGGCACGACGTGCCTGGGCCGCTCGACCGCCTCACCCTCTCCACCCTGCCCCAGTGCACCGTGCATGTGCGCCAACTTGAATGGCGCCCGGCCTGGCGTCATTGAGCGGTTGTCCTGCCCCCCGGCATTGCTTAGGCTTACGCGGTCAAACCGAGCCGTAACGCCAGGAGAAGTGCCCATGGGCCTCAACGAACAGTGGATGCAACGCGACCTCAAGGTCCTGTGGCACCCCTGCACCCAGATGAAAGACCACGAGCAGCTGCCGCTGATCCCGATCCGCCGCGGCGAGGGCGTTTGGCTCGAGGACTTCGAGGGCAAGCGCTACCTGGACGCGGTCAGCTCCTGGTGGGTCAACGTGTTCGGTCATGCCAACCCACGCATCAACCAGCGCATCAAGGACCAGGTCGACCAGCTCGAGCACGTGATCCTGGCTGGTTTCAGCCACCAGCCGGCGATCGAGCTGTCCGAGCGCCTGGTGGCGATGACGCCGGCGGGTCTCGACCGGGTGTTCTACGCCGACAATGGCTCGTCGTGCATCGAGGTGGCGCTGAAGATGAGCTTCCACTACTGGCAGAACATCGGCAAACCGCAGAAAAAACGCTTCGTCACCCTGACCAACAGCTACCACGGCGAGACCATCGCGGCGATGTCGGTGGGCGACGTGCCGCTGTTCACCGAGACCTACAAGGCCCTGCTGCTGGACACCATCAAGGTGCCGAGCCCGGACTGCTACCTGCGCCCCGAAGGCATGGGCTGGGAAGAGCACTCACGAAACATGTTCGCGGCCATGGAGCAGACCCTGGCCGAACACCACGCCAGCATCGCCGCGGTGATCGTCGAGCCGCTGATCCAGGGCGCCGGCGGCATGCGCATGTACCACCCGGTGTACCTCAAGCTGCTGCGCGAAGCCTGCGACCGTTACGACGTGCACCTGATCCACGACGAAATCGCCGTGGGCTTCGGCCGCACCGGCACGATGTTCGCCTGCGAGCAGGCCGGCATCCGCCCGGACTTCCTGTGCCTGTCCAAGGCCCTGACCGGCGGCTACCTGCCCCTGGCCGCCTGCCTGACCACCGACAAGGTCTACCAGGCCTTCTACGACGACTACCCGACCCTGCGCGCCTTCCTCCACTCGCACAGCTATACCGGCAACCCGCTGGCCTGCGCCGCGGCCCTGGCGACCCTGGACATCTTCGCGCAGGACAACGTCATCGAGGCCAACAAGGCCCTGTCGGCGCGCATGGCCAGCGCCACCGCGCACCTGGCCGACCACGCCCATGTCGCCGAGATCCGCCAGACCGGCATGGCCCTGGCCATCGAGATGGTCCAGGACAAGGCCAGCAAGACCGCCTACCCCTGGCAGGAGCGTCGCGGCCTGAAGGTCTTCGAGCATGCCCTGAGTCGAGGCGCGCTGCTGCGCCCGCTGGGCAGCGTGGTGTACTTCCTGCCGCCCTACGTGATCACCCCGGAGCAGATCGACTTCCTGGCCGAGGTAGCCAGCGAAGGGATCGACATCGCCACCCGCGATAGCGTCAGCGTGGCGGTGCCGGCCGACTTCCACCCCGGCTTCCGCGATCCGGGCTAGGCCCATGCCTTCACACGGCCCCTGTAGGAGCGGCCTCGTGCCGCGAAAGGGCCGCAAAGCGGCCCCGGCAATCTCTGCTGCGAAGCTGAGACCTGGGGCTGCTCTGCAGCCCTTTCGCGGCACAAGGCCGCTCCTACAAGGGACGTTGCCCCCATTCAGATTCCGAGTAGAACCATGAGACTTTCCCGCTTCTTCATCGACGCCCCGCTTGGCCTCGGCGAGTACGAACTCCCCGAAGCCCAGGCCCATTACATCGGCCGCGTGCTGCGCATGGCCGCCGGCGACGCCGTACAGCTGTTCGACGGCAGTGGCCAGGAATACCTCGGCCAACTGCTGGAGGTGGGCAAGAAAAGCGTGCGCATCAGCCTCGACCAGGCCCTCCCCGGCCAAGCCGACTCACCGCTGCACATTCACCTCGGCCAGGGCCTGTCCCGCGGCGAGCGCATGGACTGGGCGATCCAGAAGGCCACCGAACTGGGCGTCAACGAAATCACCCCGATCGTCAGCGAGCGCTGCGAAGTGCGCCTGAAGGACGAGCGCGCCGACAAGCGCCTGGCCCACTGGCGCCAGGTGGCGATCAGCGCCTGTGAGCAGTGCGGCCGCTCGACCCTGCCGGTCATCCATCCACCGATCACCCTGGCCGAATGGCTCAAGGGCACCGAGGCCGACCTCAAGCTGGTGCTGCACCCGGTGGCCGCGCCGCTGACCAGCCATGAAAAACCAGCGAAGCTGGCCTTCCTGATCGGCCCGGAGGGGGGCCTGAGCGACGCGGAAGTCGAACAGGCCAAGGCCAGCGGCTACCACGCCGCCCGCCTCGGCCCACGAGTGCTGCGCACCGAGACCGCGCCAGTGGTGGCGTTGTCGGTGGCCCAGCAGTTGTGGGGCGACTTCTAGGATACGTAGAAGAACACCGCGACGAAGTGCATCAGGCTGCCGGCGATGACGAACAGGTGCCAGATGCCATGCCAGTGGCGGAACCGGCTGTCGAAGGCGAAGAAAATGATGCCGACGGTGTAGAACACGCCGCCGGCCGCCAACCAGGCGAAGCCGGCGCCGCCCAGGCTGTGCAGCAGCGGCTTGACCGCCACCAGCACGATCCAGCCCATCAGCGCGTAGATGACGATCGACAGGATCCTCGCCTCCGAGCGCGGCTTGATCTCCTGCAGCATGCCGATCAGCGCCAGCCCCCAGACCACCCCGAACAGGCTCCAGCCCCACGGTCCACGCAGGCTCACCAGGCAGAACGGGGTGTAGCTGCCGGCGATCAGCAGGTAGATCGACAGGTGGTCGAGCTTGCGCATGATGCGCTTCGCCCGCCCTCGTGTGCTGTGATAGAGGGTGGAAATGCTGTAGAGCAACAGCAGGGTGAAGCCGTAGATGGAAAAGCTGACGATCTTCCAGGGATCGCCCTGCAGGCCGGCCACGACGATCAGCCAGACCGCGCCAATGCAGGCCAGGACCGCACCGACCAGGTGGGTCCAGGCGTTGAAACGTTCACCATGGTACATGCAAGCAAAGACCTCGCTATGCCGGTCGAGTTCCTGAAAGGCCTTTCCCACACCTTGTCGTGGGAGCGGGCTTGCCCCGCGATAGGGCCCGCCCAGACACCATCCTAGTCGGCTACAGGTTGCAGTTGCGCGTCACGCACCAATCTTTCCAACCCTGCCAAGTCAGGTACCCGCGCCACCTGTTCACCCACCTGCACGGCCGCCAACTCCAGCCCCGCCAACGGCACATCGACATAATTCAGCTGGCTGTCGAGCTTGCACGAGCGCGGGATCCCCTGCAGCAGCAATGCCAGATAACGCAGCCCGGTATCCCCCAGGGCGTTGAGCACCACCACCCGCGCCCGCTCGCCACAAGGCGTCTGCCCGCCACAGGTGGCCTCGAAGCCGATCAACGGCAACCGTTGCTGGCGCCAGTCCACCCAGCCCAGATGCCAGGCCGGCTCCCCTCGCTCACAGGCGATGACACGGTGACCGATCAGTTCGGCCACCGCCACATTGGGCAACACCAGGGTGCGGTCGCCCAAGGGCAGCAGCAACCCGGTCAGGCTGCTGCGCTGGCCAGCAATATGTTCAAGCATGGGGTTGGCTCCAGTGAGCGATGCTCTGCAGCAACACCGATTCCTGGTACGGCTTGCCGAGGTAGTCGTTGACGCCGATGGCCATGGCCCTGTCGCGGTGCTTCTGGCCGGTACGCGAGGTGATCATGATGATCGGCAACTGGCTCAGGCGCTCATCGCGGCGGATCCGCGTGGCCACTTCGAAGCCGTCCATGCGCGGCATCTCGATATCCAGCAACAGCACATCCGGACGGTGCTCTTCGAGCAGCGCCATGGCATCGACGCCGTCCTTGGCCGTCAGCACGCTCATGCCGTGCCGCTCGAGCAGGCGGCTGGTGACCTTGCGCACGGTCACCGAGTCGTCCACCACCATCACCAGCAATGGCCGTCGAGGCACCGGCCCGGTCAGCCCATGCGCCCCCTCGGCCACGCCCGGCAGGCGTGCCAGGCGCCGTTGCTGGCCGCGCAACTGGCCGAGCAGGTCGAGAATCAGCACCACCCGCCCGTCCCCCAGCAAGGTGGCGCCGGACAACCCTGGCACCGCGGCGAACTGCGGGCCGAGACTCTTGACCACGATCTCGCGGCTGGGCGAAAGGCTGTCCACATGGATGGCGAAAGACTGCTCGTGGGAATGGGTCAGCAGCACCGGCAGCGGCACGCTCTGCCCCAGCAGCCCGGGCTGGCCGCCGCCCTGCAACAGGTCGCCGAGGTAGCGCAGCGCGTAATCGTGGCCGGCATAGCTGTAGCGCGGCGGGTCGAGCCGGTAGCAGGCCTCCAGCTCCGCCGGCGGCACGCGCACAATGCCCTCGATGGTGTTCAGCGGGATGGCGTACTGCTCCTCCTCCACGTGCACCATCAGCGCCCGGTTCACCGACACGGTGAACGGCAGGCGGATCAGGAAACGCGCGCCCTTGCCGGGGCTGGACTCGATGCTCATCGAGCCGCCCAGTTGCTTGACCTCTTCATGGACCACGTCCATGCCCAGGCCGCGCCCGGAGATCTGGGTGATCTTCTCGGCCGTGGAGAACCCGGGGCGCAGGATGAACTGCAGGATCTCGTGATCGCTCAAGCGCGCCTGCGGATCGAGCAGGCCGCGCTTTATCGCTTTGTTGCGCACCGCTTCCAGCGGCACCCCGGCGCCGTCGTCGCTCATCTCGATGACGATGTCGGCGCCTTCGTGCAGCAGGTTCAGGTGGATGGTGCCCTGCTCCGGCTTGCCGGCCGCCAGGCGCGCCTCGCGGGCCTCAAGGCCATGGTCGACGGCATTGCGCAGCATGTGCTCCAGTGGCGCGACCATGCGTTCGAGCACGCTGCGGTCGAGCTCGCCCTCGGCGTTGCCGACCACCAGCTCGACCTGCTTGCCCAGCTCGCTGGCCACCTGCCGTACCACCCGCTGCAAACGGGGTACCAGACGTTCGAAGGGCACCATCAAGGTGGCGGTCAGGCCCTCCTGCAGCTGGCTGTTGACCCGCGCCTGCTGCTGCAGGAGGCTGTAGGCTTCCTGGGCCCTCTGCAGCAGGGTTTCCTTCAGGTCGAGCAGGTCCGAGGTGGATTCGAACAGCGCCCGTGACAATTGCTGCAGCTGTGAATGGCGGTCCATCTCCAGCGGGTCGAAATCGTCATAGGCGTCACCCTCGAACTGGTGACGGCTGGAAATCCGCCCCTGGGTCTCGATGTCCAGGCGCAGCAGCTGGTCGCGCATGCGCTCCAGCGTGGTTTCCATCTCGTTCAGCGCAAACTGGGCGTCATTCACCTGCTGTTCGATGCGCCCGCGGATCACCGAATGCTCACCGGCCAGGTTGCCCAGGTCGTCGAGCAACTCGGCATCGACCTTGACCATGTCACCTGCCCGCTCGGGGGCGGCAACCGGGGTCTCGGCGGGAGCGACTTCGGCCTGGGGCTGGCCGGCGGCGCTGTCGGTCAGCGCGGCGCTGGAAAAGTTGCGGATGTAGTCGATCAGCGCCGTGGCCGCGTGCAACGGCTCGCCCAAGCGCGCCGCATCGAGCATGTGCGCCAGGCGGTCATGGCAGTTCTGCAGCAGGCTGAACAAGGCCGGCGTCGACGGCAGGCGCCCGGCGGCCAGCAGTTCGTAGAGAAATTCCAGTTCGTGAGCAAGGTCGCCGATAGCGGCAATCTCGACCATGCGCGCGCCGCCCTTGAGCGTGTGCAGGTCGCGCAGCAGGTTCTCCACCTCGACCGTGTTGCGCGGGTCGGCCTGCCAGCGCGCCAGGGACTCGGCGGCGCTCTCGAGGATATCGGAGCTCTCTTCGAGGAAAACCTCCAGCAGCTCCTTGTCGCCCTCGGCTTCTTCGTTGCCGTCCTGCGGCTCGGAGGCGACGGGAGGCGGGGCACTGTGGCGGAACTCGCGCAATTCGCCCAGCAACGTCACCGCCGACAGCGGTGCCTGGCCCTCGCGCAGGCTGCGCAGCATTTCGGCCAGGGCGTCATGGCTGCGCCGGAGCAGCTCGAACAGTGCCGGGCTGGCACCCAGCCGGCGGTCCACCAAGCCTTCGTAGAGCAGCGCCAGCTCCTGGGCCAGCACCTCGACGGCGCCGATCGCCGCCATCTGCGCCCCGCCCTTGAGGGTGAGCACATCGTGCTGCAGCGCCGACAGCGGCGACAGGCTGTCCGGCTCGGCCTTCCATTGCCGCAAGGCCTGGTCGGCACCGTCAAGGATATCCCCGGCTTCTTCGAGGAACAGCTCGACCACCGCCGGGTCCGGCAACTCGCCTGGCGCCGGAAGCACCGTGACACCGTTCGCCCCGACCAAACCCAATGCTGCAGGGTCGAGGGCATCATCGAGCAGGCCATGCAGGGCCGCCAGGCATTCGGGCCGGGGATTCGGGTCCTGGCCGGCGGCTATCTCGTCGAACAGGTCGAGCAGCGCCTCATGGGCTTGCCGGGCGACGGCGAAGAAGCGCGGCGTGACCGCCAGGCTACCCTCCTCCACCGCGCCGTACAGGTCCAGCAGCCCTTCGCAGACCTCATCCACCTGCCACAACTCGGCCTGGTGCGCGCCGTGACCGAGGGTGGTCATCTCCTCGAGCAGCAGGTGCAGCTCATGGTGTTGCGCGGGATCGCCCTGCCAGTTGGCGAGCCGCGCCTCGGCATCGAGCAGGATATCCATGCCCATGGTCAGGAAGGTGGCCGTCAGCTGCGGATCGCGTCGGAGCCGGCGCGGCGGATGCGGCTCGGCCTGGAGTTGGGCCAACCGGGCGTCAACCGTCTGCCCGACCTGTTCGATCAGCCCGGCGGCCCCTGGGATCGGCGCCAGCGGCGTGCTGCCCAGCTGGGCCAGGCCCAGATGCAACAGCGAGCGCGCCGCTTCCAGCAGTTCGATCTCGGCCACTTGCAGGGGCAACTGGTGCCCCTTGTATTCACGCACCAGGCGGTCGAGGGCGGTGGCCAGTTCCGCCACCGGCATCACGCCGGCCATGGCGGCGCTGCCCTTGAGGGTGTGCAGGGCGCGTTGCAGGCCGTCGTTGACCGCGATGCCCCGGCCGTCGGCCGTCTGCAGGAACCCATCGAGCCCGGCCAGATGGCCCTGGGCCTCGTTGCGGAAGATCTCCAGCAAGTGCGGATCGAGGCCATCGATACTGGCGCTGGCCGGTGTGTCGTTGAGCGCCAACGCATGCAGGTGCCCGGCCAGCTGCTCGATCTCGGCCGTGGGCGGCAACTGGCTGGCGGCGAAATCAGCGAGCAGGTCGGGCAGGCGCACAAACACCTGCTGCAGGGCTACCAGGCCTTCGGCGCTGAGCACGATGCGCCCTTCCAGCACCCGGTTGAGCAGGTGCTCGGCGCCCCAGGCCAGCTCGGCCACGGCTTCGGCATGGACCATCCGCCCACTGCCCTTGAGGGTGTGCAGTGCCCGGCGCACCTCGATCAATGCCTCGCGCAGGCCGTTGTCGGCGCGCCAGCGCAGCCATTGGCGCTCGATTTCCGGCAGCAGCTCGCCAGCCTCCTCGAGGAACACCTCGCGCAATTCATCGTCGATACCGTCCAGCGCCTGCTCGCCGCCGCCGGCTGCCGTATCGCGCGCGCACTGCACGCCCAGCGCGGCCAGGCTGGCGTGGGCCATGTCGATGAAGCGCTGGGCGTCGGCCAGCGGATCGGCCACGCGCCATTGCAGCCAGGCCTCGCCGGCACTCAGGGCATCGGCCAGGTGCGCCAGTTCGTCCGCTTGCGGCTCATCCTCCAGGTGCACCAGCCAGCCTTGCACATAACCCGCGCAACCGGCGAACACCTCGGCGGCGGCCGGCAGCATCAGCATCGCCAGTGCCCCGCGCACCTGTTGCAGCAAGCCGGGCAGGGCTTGCAGACGCTGGCGTGACCAGTCGGACTCCAGGCAATCGCCGATCAGGTCCTTGGCCTGCTGCAGCACGTTGAGCGACTCGTTGAGCACCAGCTGGCGGATTTCGGCCAGGTCCGAGCCGGGCAGGCTGCCGGGGCTGATTTCCTCCAGCGGACCGACCATGCCGTTGAGGGTGGCCTCGACATACAGCAGTGCCCCGGCGACATCCATCAGCACCGCCTCGTCCACGCCGCCGTCTTTTTCGAGCAGTGCCTGCAATGCCAGCACCTGGTCGATGATCACCCGCCGCGGCTGCTGGAAGCCCAGCACCGCCAGGGTATCGGCCACATGCCGCAAGGGCGGCAGCAGCGCCTCCAGTGGCTCGCTGGGCGAGCGCTCGCCACCGACGAAGGGGTCGAGGCGGTCCTTGATGCGCATCAGGTCGTCGCACAGGGCCATCACCACCGAGCGCAGCGCATCGCGCCCGGGGCCGGCCTGCATGTGTTCGCGCCAGCTACCCAGGGACAGGTCGAGGTTGGCCAGGTCCGCCGCACCGGCCAGCCGTTGCCCCAGGTCACCCAGCAGGCTGCCCTGGGCCAGGGGTTCGGCACCACGACAGACCCGCAGCTGGTTGAGCAGCGGCATGACCACCAGCGGCAGGTCGTGGCGCGCGCCACGCAGGCGGTCCAGGTACGGCGGCAATTGCTCGAGCCCGCGGAACAGCGCGCCCAGGCAATCGCCACGCGGGCTCACCTGGCCGTCGGCCATGGCCCGCCCGAGCAGCTCCAGCTCTTCGGCCAGGCGCATCGCGCCCGGCAGCGCGAGCATATGCAGGCAGCCGTGGACCTGGTGCAGGTTGTCGACGAAGAACGCCAGCATCGACAGGTCGCCCGGCTCCGCCGAGAAGCGCTCCAGGGACTGGCGTGCCTGGCCCAGGCAATCGAGGATCGGCGCCTTGGTCCAGGCCAGGGCCACCGTGTCGTGACGCTCGCCGGGCGCGTTCAGGTTCGCCTCGTTCACGAGCGATCCACCGGTTTGGGCAAGGTGAAGCCGGACACCGAGCGGCGCATCTCGCTGGCCATGCGCGCCAGGTGGCGGATGCTGTCGGCGGTGGCGCCGGAGCCGGCGGAGGTCTGCGCAGTGATTTGCTGGATCACCGCCATGGTGTGGGAAATCTGCCCGGCCGAGGAGGTCTGCAACTGGGCGGCGTCGGAGATGCTGTGGATAAGTTCGGCCATGGTCTGCGAGACGCCCTCGATTTCCGCCAGGGCCACCCCGGCATCCTGGGCCAGGCGCGCGCCACGCACCACTTCGGCGGTGGTCTGCTCCATGGAAATCACCGCCTCGTTGGTGTCGACCTGGATGGTCCGTACCAGCGCCTCGATCTGCCGGGTCGCCGAGGAGGATCGCTCGGCCAGGCGCTGCACCTCGTCGGCAACCACGGCGAAGCCGCGACCGGCCTCGCCGGCCAGCGAGGCCTGGATCGCCGCGTTGAGGGCGAGGATGTTGGTCTGCTCGGCAATGTCGTCGATCAGGCTGACGATGTCGCCGATCTCCTGGGACGACTCGCCCAGGCGCTTGATCCGCTTGGCGGTGTCCTGGATCTGCTCGCGGATGTTGTCCATGCCGTGGATGGTGTTGTGCACCACCTCGTTGCCCTTGTTGGCGATGGCCACCGAGCGCTCGGCCACCTTGGCCGACTCGTAGGCGTGGGCCGAGACCCGGTCGATCGACTCGACCATGTCGCCCACCGCCTCGGAGGCCTCGCTGATCTGCTCGGCCTGGTGCTCGGAGGCCTTGGCCAACTGGCGGGCGGTGTTCTGGGTGTCCTGCACGGCGGCGGCGACCTGCTCGGCGCTGTGGTTGATGGTGGCGACCAGGTCGCGCAGCTGGTCGACCGAGTAGTTGATCGAGTCGGCGATGGCGCCGGTGAAGTCCTCGGTGACCGACACGGTGACGGTCAGGTCGCCGTCGGCCAGCTCCTCGATCTCGTCGAGCAGGCGCATGATCGCCTGCTGGTTGCGTTCGTTCTTCTCGGCGGTCTCGCGCAACTGGCGGTGGGTGGCACGCACCATCACCAGGCCGATAAGGATGATCGAGGCCAGCGCCAGCAGGCCGAGCACGTAGCCGCCGACGGTGTCCAGGGTGCGCCCACCGGCCAGGTTCTCGAAGCCGTTGGCCAGGTGCGAGGCTTCGTCGAGCAGGGTCTGCGACAGGCTGAAGATGTTGCCGGCGGCCTCGCGTACCCGGAACAGCTCGGGCGAGGTCTCGAGGATCTCGTCCACCGAGCCCGAGACGAACTGGAACAGCTCGGCGATCTCGGCCAGTCGCGCCCGGGCATCGGCGTCCTCGACCCGGGTGACCTGGATCGCCGGGTTGCCGGCGAGCATGCCTTCGAGCACCTGGCCGAAGCGGCTGGCATCGCGGCCAAAGGCATCGGCGGCCTGAACCGAGGTCTCGTCGCCGGCGAGCACGGTGTTGACCGAGCCGAGAATGCGTTCGGCCAGCAGCAACTGGCGCTGGGCCACGGCCACCTGGTTGGCCGGCGCGCCGCTCTGCAGCAGGATCTCCACCACCTTCTCGTACTCGACCTGCAGTTGCGGCACGGTTTCGGCCAGGGTGGCCGCGACCTGGTGCAGCGACAGCACGGTCTGTTCGCTGGCGAGGATGGTGTCGGTGTTCTTGCGCAGGTTCTCCCAATCCTGGCGCACCGCGTCCATCTCGTCGCGCACCGTCACCGGCGCGGCGGGCAGGCCGGTGGTCTTGTCGCCCTCGCGCAGGTAGCTCCAGCGCCGCTCGAAGTCGTTGCGCGCATCGCTGAGCAGCTTGAACGCCAGCGCCTTGCCCGCCGCCGCCTCGGTGGCGTTCTTGGCGATGCGCTGGGACAACACGCGCAGCTCGCCGGCATGGCCGATGTACTGCTTGTCGTGGTTGGCCTGGGTGTTGAGGTAGGCGAAGTTGGCGAACAGCAGGACGATCGACAGGATCAGCACCACGAACAGCACGGTGATCTGCGCGGTGCTGCGCGGGCGCTGGGCCACGGCGGCCGGCGAAACGCCGGTGGTGGCAACGGAAGGTCCTGGCTTGTTCACGTCGAAAATCCTCTACAACGCCACATCGAGAAAACCCGGGGCCTGGGCCAGGGCGAACGGGCTGAAGATCGCCCAGTTGCGTTCACGGGGGAAATGGCCCTGCACGAAGGGCGCGGCCGCGCGAATCAGCGGCTGCGGCGGCGACAGCTCGAGGCTGCTCAGGTCGAAGTGCTGCAGGCCGACCACCTCGTCCACCAGCAGCCCGGCGAACAGCTCCTCGTGGTCCAGCACCAGCACCCGCCGTTGCTTGCCCGTCGCCGCCGGGCCAAGGCCGAAGAACGCGCACAGGTCCATCACCGGCAACAGCCGCCCGCGCAGGTTGGCCACCCCGCGAACCCACGGCTGCACGCCCGGCACCCGACTGCTGCGGGGCTCGCGCAGCACCTCGGCAACCTCACCCATCGGCGCGACGAACCATTGCCCGGCGATGCGAAAGCCGATGCCGCTCCACTGCTGCAGGCGGGTGTCCTGCGGTGGCTGGTCGGCCACCAGCAGGCGGCAGCGCCGGTCGATGTCCAGCAACAGCTCGAAGGCGGTCAGCGACGCGCCCTGGGGGCGGGTGGTCAAGCGCCGAGCACTTCTTTCAACTTGGCGATCAGCGCCTCTTCCTCCACCGGCTTGGTCAGGAAGTCGCGGGCGCCCTGGCGCTGGGCCCAGATGCGGTCGGTTTCCTGGTCCTTGGTGGTCACCACGATCACCGGAATGGTGCTGGTTTCCGGGTCCTTGCTCAGTTGCCGGGTGGCCTGGAAGCCGTTCATGCCGGGCATGACGATGTCCATCAGCACGGCATCGGGCTTCTCCTGGCGGGCCAGGGCCACGCCGTCGGCGCCATTGTCGGCCTTGAGCACCCCATAGCCGCTTTTCTCCAGCCATTCGGTCAATCTGTACATCTCTGTCGGCGAGTCGTCGACAATCAGAATTCGGGCCATGCTGTTTCCCCATCAGGAAATAGAGACGCCGTCCGGCGAGGGCGGCGTCAGGGTGCGTGTGGGTCCTGCGCGACGAAGCCGGGCACACTGGCGCGGATCGCGTCGAGCAGTTCTTCCTTGCTGAACGGTTTGGTCAGGAACTGGTCGGAACCGACCACCCGGCCGCGGGCCTTGTCGAACAGGCCATCGCGTGAAGAGAGCAGGATCACCGGGGTGTCCTTGAACGCGTTGTTGTGCTTGATGATGGCGCAGGTCTGGTAACCGTCAAGGCGCGGCATCAGCACATCGACGAAGATGATCCGGGGCTTGTGGTCGACGATCTTGGCCAGGGCGTCGAAGCCGTCACTGGCGGTGATCACCTCGCAGCCGGCCTCGCCGAGCAACATCTGCGCGGTGCGGCGGATCGTGCGGGAGTCGTCGATCACCATCACCTTCAGGGGTTGTTCCATAGTTGCGCTTCTGCCTGGGAGCGAATTCGCCAAAAGGCCGTGCAGGCCATGTGCCTGGCCTTTTTAACACAGTCCAGAGGGCCATTCCATCCGCCCGCCCCTTGACCGTGGGCGCGCCCGGCGCCACCCTGAGCCACTTTTCTTTCGTGCCATCGCGGCCACCCGCCGCCAAGAGGAACTACCCCATGAGCGTTCGCCTCGGGATTGTCATGGACCCCATCGCGTCCATCTCCTACAAAAAGGACAGCTCGCTGGCCATGCTGCTGGCCGCCCAGGCCCGTGGCTGGAGCCTGTTCTACATGGAACAGCGCGACCTGTACCAGGCCCAGGGCAAGGCCCGCGCGCGGATGCGCCCGCTCAAGGTGTTCGCCGACCCGGCCCGCTGGTTCGAGCTGGACGAGGAGCAGGACAGTCCGCTGGCCGAGCTGGACGTGATCCTGATGCGCAAGGACCCGCCCTTCGACATGGAGTTCGTCTACAGCACCTACCTGCTGGAGCAGGCCGAGGCCGAAGGCGTGCTGGTGGTCAACCGCCCACAGAGCCTGCGCGACTGCAACGAGAAGCTGTTCGCCACGCTGTTCCCGCAGTGCACGCCGCCGACCCTGGTCAGCCGCCGCCCGGACATCATCCGCGCCTTCGCCGCCGAGCATGGCGATGTGATCCTCAAGCCGCTGGACGGCATGGGCGGCACCTCGATCTTCCGCCACCGGGCCGGTGATCCCAACCTGTCGGTGATCCTCGAGACCCTGACCGCGCTCGGCGCCCAGCAGATCATGGCCCAGGCCTACCTGCCGGCGATCAAGGACGGCGACAAACGCATCCTGATGATCGACGGCGAGCCGGTGGACTACTGCCTGGCGCGCATCCCGGCCAGCGGCGAGACCCGCGGCAACCTGGCCGCCGGCGGACGCGGCGAAGCCCGGCCGTTGAGCGAGCGCGACCGCTGGATCGCCGCCCAGGTCGGCCCGACCCTGCGCGAGAAGGGCCTGCTGTTCGTCGGCCTGGACGTGATCGGCGACTACCTCACCGAGATCAACGTCACCAGCCCGACCTGCATCCGCGAAATCGACGCGGCCTACAACACCGACATCGGCGGCCGCTTGATGGACGCCATTGATCGCCAGTTGCAGGCGCGCTGACCGCCGACACGTGGCAAACCCGCGGAGTGGGGTATGATGCCGGTCCTTTTTCGCTGACCTGCGCCCTGTTTCGCGGTTGCTGGATACCTGATGACGCTGCCTGCCGACATCCCCGCCGACCTGCTGCCACCCCGCGTTCGCCCGGTGGACCGGCTCGGCTTCACCCTGTTCCTGGCCGCCCTGGTGCACCTGGCGCTGATCCTGGGCGTGGGTTTCACCGTGGTCAAGCCGGCTGATATCCGCCACACCATGGACATCACCCTGGCCACCTTCAAGAGCGAAAAAGCGCCCGAGAAGGCCGATTTCCAGGCCCAGGACAACCAGCAGGGCAGCGGCACCCTGGAAAAGAAGGCGGTGCCCAAGACCACCGAGGTCGCGCCGTTCCAGGACAGCAAGATCAACAAGATCACCCCGCCACCGGCGGCGAAACCGGAAACCCCGCCCGCACCGGCGAAGTCGGTGGTCGCCACCCAGGCGCCGAAAACCCAGAAGGTCGAGCCCAGGCCGAAGGAAAGCAAGCCGCAGCCCAAGCCCGTAGCCAAGGTGCCGGACTTCGACAGCTCGCAGCTGTCCAGCCAGATCGCCAGCCTCGAGGCCGAGCTGTCCCATGAACAGCAACTGTATGCCAAGCGCCCGCGCATCCATCGCCTGAATGCCGCCTCGACCCTGCGTGACAAGGGCGCCTGGTACAAGGAAGAGTGGCGCAAGAAGGTCGAACGGATCGGCAACCTCAACTACCCCGAGGAAGCCCGACGCCAGCAGATGTACGGCAGTTTGCGAATGATGGTATCGATCAACCGCGATGGCTCGCTGTACGAAGTGCTGGTGCTGGAGTCCTCGGGCCAGCCGGTGCTGGACCAGGCAGCCCAGCGCATCGTGCGCCTGGCGGCGCCGTTCGCGCCGTTCACCGGTGACCTGGCGGAGTTCGACCGCCTGGAGATCATCCGCACCTGGCGCTTTGCCCGCGGGGACAAGCTGTCGAGCAACTAACGGCAAGGCTTGCTTGGCCCCTGTAGGAGCGGCCTTGTGCCGCGAAAGGGCTGCACAGCAGCCCCGGCGATTCTGCACGAGGCCAAGATCCTGGGGTCGCTACGCAGCCCTTTCGCGGCACAAGGCCGCTCCTACAAGGGGCACCGACAGCCACTCGCGCACCTTGCCAGCCCCGCCACCTGGCGCCACACTAGCGGACATGAAGACCCTCGCCCCCAGCTACCTCAAGCACCAGTTCCTGATCGCCATGCCGCACATGGCCGATCCGAACTTTGCCCAGACCCTCACCTACATCGTCGAGCACAATGCCCACGGCGCCATGGGCCTGGTGGTCAATCGCCCGCAGGAGCTGAACCTGGCCGACATCCTCGAGCAGTTGCGCCCGAATGACGAGCCGCCCGCCAGCACCCTGCACATCCCGATCTACCAGGGCGGTCCGGTGCAGACCGACCGCGGCTTCGTGCTGCACAGCAACGACCGCAGCTACCAGGCCACGGTCGAGCTGGAGGGCCTGTCGCTGTCCACCTCCCAGGACGTGCTGTTCGCCATCGCCGCCGGCGACGGCCCGCGCAAGAGCCTGATCACCCTGGGCTACGCGGGCTGGGAAGCCGGCCAGCTGGAGGCGGAGCTGGCCGACAACGCCTGGCTCAACTGCCCCTTCGACCCCGAGATCATCTTCGGCCTGGCCAGCGACCAACGCCTGGGCGCCGCCGCCGCAAGCCTGGGCATCAACCTCAGCCTGCTGACCAGCCAGGCGGGCCACGCCTGATGGCCGAACTGCGTCTGCTGCTGGGCTTCGACTATGGCACCCGACAGATCGGCGTGGCCGTCGGCCAGGTGATCACCGGCCAGGCCCGCGAACTGTGCACACTCAAGGCCCAGAACGGCGTGCCGGACTGGAACCAGGTCGAGAAGCTGATCAAGGAATGGAAACCCGACGCCATCGTCGTCGGCCTGCCGCTGAACATGGACGGCACGCCCAGCGAGATGAGCGAGCGCGCCGAGAAATTCGCCCGGCGCCTGCACGGCCGCTACAACCTGCCGGTGCACACCCACGACGAACGCCTGACCACCTTCGAGGCCAAGGGCGAGCAGATGGCCCGGGGCGGGCGCCACGGCAGCTACCGTGACAACCCGGTCGACGCCATCGCCGCCGCCCTGCTGCTGCAAGGCTGGCTGGAGGCCAACACTTAAATCCGCTTTGCCGCCGGCTGGAGCCGGCGCCCGCCTTCCGAGGAGCACGCAATGAGCCTACCCAATCCCGCCGACCTGATCCGGCAGATGGCCGTCGACCTTCGCGCCCACCTGGCCCGCCGCGGCATCACCGAGCCGCGTTTCATCGGTATCCGCACCGGCGGCGTGTGGGTGGCCCAGGCCCTGCAGGCCGAGCTGGGCGACCAGGGTCCGCTGGGCACCCTGGACGTGTCCTTCTACCGCGACGATTTCAGCCAGAACGGCCTGCACCCGCAGGTGCGCCCGTCCGAGCTGCCGTTCGAGATCGAAGGCCAGCACCTGGTGCTGGTGGATGACGTGCTGATGAGCGGGCGCACCATCCGCGCCGCCCTCAACGAGTTGTTCGACTACGGACGCCCAGCCAGCGTGACCCTGGCTTGCCTGCTCGACCTGGATGCCGGCGAATTGCCGATCCGGCCGAATGTACTCGGCGCCACCCTGTCCCTGGCGGCCCATGAACGGGTAAAATTGACCGGACCCACGCCGCTCGCCCTCGAGCGCCAGGACCTCGCTCCCGCTTCCGCCCTTTAAGAGTCCCCCGCGATGACGCCATTCGACGCCAAGCGCCCGCTGCAGCTCAATGACCAGGGCCAGCTGCGCCACTTCCTCTCGCTCGACGGTTTGCCCCGCGAACTGCTCACCGAGATCCTCGACACCGCCGACTCCTTCCTCGAAGTCGGCGCCCGGGCCGTGAAGAAAGTCCCGTTGCTGCGCGGCAAGACCGTGTGCAACGTGTTCTTCGAGAACTCCACCCGTACCCGCACCACCTTCGAACTGGCCGCACAGCGCCTGTCGGCCGACGTGATCAGCCTGAACGTGTCGACTTCCTCGACCAGCAAGGGCGAGACCCTGTTCGACACCCTGCGCAACCTGGAGGCCATGGCCGCCGACATGTTCGTCGTGCGCCACTCTGATTCCGGCGCCGCCCACTTCATCGCCGAGCACGTGTGCCCGGACGTGGCGGTGATCAACGGCGGCGACGGCCGCCACGCCCACCCGACCCAGGGCATGCTCGACATGCTTACCATTCGTCGGCACAAGGGCAGCTTCGAGAACCTCTCCGTGGCCATCGTCGGCGACATCCTGCACTCGCGGGTGGCCCGCTCGGACATGCTCGCGCTCAAGGCGCTGGGCTGCCCGGACATCCGCGTGATCGGCCCGAAGACGCTGATCCCGATCGGTATCGAGCAGTACGGGGTGAAGGTCTACACCGACCTCGCCGAAGGCCTCAAGGACGTCGACGTGGTGATCATGCTGCGCCTGCAGCGCGAGCGCATGGCCGGTGGCCTGCTGCCCAGCGAGGGCGAGTTCTACCGCCTGTTCGGCCTGACCACCGCGCGGCTGGCCGGGGCCAAGCCGGATGCCATCGTCATGCACCCGGGCCCGATCAACCGCGGCGTGGAAATCGAATCGGCGGTGGCCGACGGCCAGCACTCGGTGATCCTCAACCAGGTCACCTACGGCATCGCCGTGCGCATGGCCGTGCTGTCCATGGCCATGAGCGGGCAGAACGCGCAACGTCAATTCGACCAGGAGAACGCCCAGTGACCATCAGCATTATCGGCGCCCGGGTCATCGATCCTGCCAGCGGCCTGGACCGCATTACCGACCTGCACCTGGACGGCGGCCGTATTGCCGCCATCGGCGCGGCGCCGGCCGGCTTCAACGCCAGCCGCACGATCCAGGCCGACGGCCTGGTGGCAGCCCCGGGCCTGGTCGACCTCGGTGTTTCCCTGCGCGAACCGGGCTACAGCCGCAAGGGCAACATCGCCAGCGAAACCCGTGCTGCCGTGGCCGGTGGCGTCACCAGCCTATGCTGCCCGCCGCAGACCAAGCCGGTGCTGGACACCTCGGCGGTCGCCGAACTGATCCTCGACCGCGCCCGCGAAGCCGCCAACAGCAAGGTCTACCCGATCGGCGCCCTGACCAAGGGCCTTGAAGGCGAGCAACTGGCCGAACTGGTGGCCCTGCGCGACACCGGTTGCGTGGCCTTCGGCAACGGCCTCAAGGAAATCCCCAACAACCGCACCCTGGCCCGTGCCCTGGAATACGCGGCGACCTTCGACCTGACCGTGGTGTTCCACTCCCAGGACCGCGACCTGTCGCAAGGCGGCCTGGCCCACGAAGGCCCGATGGCCAGCTTCCTCGGCCTGCCGGGCATCCCGGAAACCGCCGAGACCGTCGCCCTGGCCCGCAACCTGCTGCTGGTCGAGCAGACCGGGGTGCGCGCCCACTTCACCCAGATCACCAGCGCCCGCGGCGCCCGGCTGATCGCCCAGGCCCAGGCGCTGGGGCTGCCGGTCACCGCCGACGTGGCGCTGTACCAGCTGATCCTCACCGACGAGGCGCTGCGCGACTTCTCCAGCCTGTACCACGTGCAGCCGCCGCTGCGTACCGCCGCCGACCGCGACGGCCTGCGCGAGGCGGTGAAGTCCGGGGTGATCCAGGCGATTTCCAGCCATCACCAGCCCCACGAGCGTGATGCCAAGCTGGCGCCGTTCGGTGCCACCGAGCCGGGGATCAGCAGCGTCGAGCTGTTGCTGCCGCTGGCCATGACCCTGGTCGAGGACGGCCTGCTCGACCTGCCGACCCTGCTAGCTCGCCTGAGCAGCGGCCCGGCCGCTGCGATGCGCCTGCCAGCTGGCGAGCTGAAGGTGGGCGGCGCGGCAGACCTGGTACTGTTCGATCCGAAAGCGTCCACTGTTGCCGGCGAGCAGTGGTTCTCTCGCGGCGCGAACTGCCCGTTCATCGGCCACTGCCTGCCGGGCGCGGTGCGTTATACCTTGGTCGATGGGCACGTCTGCCACGAGGCCTGACCACGGTTTACTCGCCCTCCTGTAGGAGCGGCCTTGTGCCGCGAAAGGGTCGCGCAGCGACCCCGGGATTTCGGGCCACATAGAAATTGCCGGGGCCGCTCTGCGGCCCTTTCGCGGCGCAAGGCCGCTCCTACACCGACCGCGCTCGACCTGAAGCCAGCAGCAACCATTCATCCAATGTGGTTGAAATCCTTCCCCCCTCCCCCCATATGAGTCTGCATCAGGCATTTTCGCCCCGCTGCGTGGAGACTCTCCCTTGACTACCATCGTTTCTGTCCGCCGTAACGGCAAAGTCGTCATGGGCGGCGACGGCCAGGTTTCCCTCGGCAACACCGTGATGAAAGGCAACGCCAAGAAAGTCCGTCGCCTGTACAACGGCCAGGTCATCGCCGGCTTCGCCGGTGCCACCGCCGATGCCTTCACCCTGTTCGAGCGCTTCGAAGCCCAGCTGCAGAAACACTCCGGCCACCTGGTGCGTGCTGCCGTCGAGCTGGCCAAGGAATGGCGTACCGACCGCTCCCTGAGCCGCCTGGAAGCCATGCTGGCCGTGGCCAACAAGGACGCCTCCCTGATCATCACCGGCAACGGCGACGTGGTCGAACCCGAGGACGGCCTGATCGCCATGGGTTCCGGCGGTGGCTACGCCCAGGCCGCTGCCCGCGCCCTGCTGAACAAGACCGACCTGTCGGCCCGTGAAATCACCGAGGCCGCCCTGAACATCGCCGGCGACATCTGCGTGTTCACCAACCACAACCTGACCATCGAGGAGCAGGACCTGGCCGAGTGATCAGTTGTCTTGGCGTCCCGCCCACAGCGGGACTTTTCCACACTGATGACTGCGCCCCAGGACCCTATTGATCATGTCCATGACCCCCCGCGAAATCGTTCACGAACTGAACCGCCATATCATCGGCCAGGACGATGCCAAGCGCGCCGTCGCCATTGCCCTGCGCAACCGCTGGCGGCGCATGCAGCTCCCCGCCGAGCTGCGTGCCGAAGTCACCCCCAAGAACATCCTGATGATCGGCCCCACCGGCGTCGGCAAGACCGAGATCGCCCGCCGCCTGGCCAAGCTGGCCAACGCGCCGTTCATCAAGGTCGAAGCGACCAAGTTCACCGAAGTCGGCTACGTTGGCCGTGACGTCGAGTCGATCATCCGCGATCTGGCCGACGCCGCGCTGAAGATGCTGCGCGAGCAGGAAATCGTCCGCGTGCGCCACCGCGCCGAGGACGCCGCCGAAGACCGCATCCTCGACGCCCTGCTGCCGCAGGCGCGGGTCAGCAGCTTCAGCGAGGAAGCCCAGCAGTCCAGCACCGACTCCAACACCCGCCAGCTGTTCCGCAAGCGCCTGCGCGAAGGCCAGCTGGACGACAAGGAAATCGAGATCGAAGTCGCCGAGAACATGGGCGTCGAGATCGCCGCGCCGCCCGGCATGGAAGAGATGACCAACCAGCTGCAGAGCCTGTTCGCCAACATGGGCAAGGGCAAGCGCAAGAGCCGCAAGTTGAAGGTCAAGGACGCCCTGAAGATGGTCCGCGACGAGGAAGCCGGCCGCCTGGTCAACGAGGAAGAGCTCAAGGGCAAGGCCCTGGAAGCGGTCGAGCAGCACGGCATCGTGTTCATCGACGAGATCGACAAGGTGGCCAAGCGTGGCAATGTCGGCGGCGCCGATGTCTCCCGTGAAGGCGTGCAGCGCGACCTGCTGCCGCTGATCGAGGGCTGCACCGTCAACACCAAGCTGGGCATGGTCAAGACCGACCACATCCTGTTCATCGCCTCCGGCGCCTTCCACCTGAGCAAGCCGAGCGACCTGGTACCCGAGCTGCAGGGCCGCCTGCCGATCCGCGTCGAGCTCAAGGCGCTGACTCCGGAAGACTTCGAGCGCATCCTCAAGGAGCCGCACGCCTCGCTGACCGAACAGTACAGCGCCCTGCTCAAGACCGAGGGCCTGAACATCGAGTTCGCCGACGAAGGCCTCAAGCGCCTGGCCGAGATCGCCTACCAGGTCAACGAGAAGACCGAGAACATCGGTGCCCGCCGCCTGCACACCCTGCTCGAGCGCCTGCTCGAAGAGGTGTCGTTCAGCGCCGGCGACCTGGCCAGCGCCCACGACGAGACGCCGATCCACATCGACGCCGCCTACGTGAACAGCCACCTGGGCGAGCTGGCGCAGAACGAAGACCTGTCGCGTTACATCCTGTAAGACCGCTGGGGGCCGCTGCGCGGCCCATTCGCGGCACAAGGCCGCTCCTACAGGGGGATTGCATTCTCCTTGTAGGAGCGGCCTTGTGCCGCGAATGGGCTGCGTAGCAGCCCCCTTGCACAATGCCTGGAATCACTCGAAGCTTGCAGCTTGAAGCCAAAGAGAGATTCGCCCATGGCCCGCCTGCCCACCGCCATCAACCTGCACAAAGCCTCCAAGACCCTCACCCTCACCTACGCCCCCGGCGAGGTCTACCACCTGCCCGCCGAATTCCTGCGCGTGCACTCCCCCTCTGCCGAGGTCCAGGGCCACGGCAACCCCATCCTCCAATTCGGCAAGATCAACGTCGGTCTCAGCGGCCTGGAACCGGCCGGTCAATATGCACTGAAACTGACCTTCGACGACGGCCATGACTCCGGATTGTTCACCTGGGAGTACCTCGAGCAGCTGTGCCTGCGCCAGGAGCAGCTGTGGGCCGAGTACCTCGACGAATTGCACAAGGCCGGCAAATCTCGCGACCCGTCCGAATCGGTGGTGAAATTGATGCTCTAGCTCAAGGCTCGCAGGCTTTAGAGCGCATTTTCTAACCTCATCTGCTTGAATGCCTTGATGACTGCCAAAGATTGGCTGTCTTGCGCATTACACGAAAGTCGGGTAACCAATGGAGCTGGCAAGTTCCCTGCATTGCCTTGATGGCATGCAGGGCCAGGCCGGTATGTAGAGGTCGCGAGCGAAAGCAGGTTGTCTTCACACGCAGAAACCCACGCAGCTCATCATCGGCACGCATCCGGTCGCAGCACCGCTGTTCCTTATCACTGGTCACCCGAGTAGCAGTACCGGGCTGTCACAGCACGCCGGTACTCGTCTCAGGACAACGGAGCGTCGTAGATGAGTAACAAGAACAACGATGAGTTGCAGCGGCAGGCCTCGGAAAACACCCTGGGGCTGAACCCGGTCATCGGCATTCGCCGCAAGGATCTGCTGACATCGGCGCGCACGGTACTGCGCCAGGCGGTACGCCAGCCCCTGCACAGCGCCAAGCACGTGGCGCATTTCGGCCTGGAGCTGAAGAACGTGCTGCTGGGCAAATCGGCCCTGCAGCCCGAAGGCGACGACCGTCGCTTCGCCGACCCGGCATGGAGCAAGAACCCCCTGTACCGCCGCTACCTGCAGACCTACCTGGCCTGGCGCAAGGAGCTCAACGACTGGATCGGCGAAAGCGACCTGTCGCCCCAGGACATCAGCCGCGGGCAGTTCGTCATCAACCTGGTGACCGAGGCCATGGCCCCCACCAACACCCTCTCCAACCCCGCCGCGGTCAAGCGCTTCTTCGAGACCGGCGGCAAGAGCCTGCTCGACGGGTTGTCCAACCTGGCCAAGGACATCGTCAACAACGGCGGCATGCCCAGCCAGGTGAACATGGAGGCCTTCGAGGTCGGCAAGAACCTCGGCACCAGCGAAGGCTCGGTGGTGTACCGCAACGATGTGCTGGAACTCATCCAGTACAGCCCCATCACCGAGCAGGTGCACAGTCGTCCGCTGCTGGTGGTGCCGCCACAGATCAACAAGTTCTACGTGTTCGACCTGAGCCCGGAAAAGAGCCTGGCGCGCTTCTGCCTGCGCTCCCAGCAGCAGACCTTCATCGTCAGCTGGCGCAACCCGACCAAGGCCCAGCGCGAGTGGGGCCTGTCGACCTACATCGACGCGCTCAAGGAGGCGGTCGACGCGGTGCTGGCGATCACCGGCAGCAAGGACCTGAACATGCTCGGCGCCTGCTCCGGCGGCATCACCTGCACCGCGCTGGTGGGCCACTACGCCGCGCTTGGCGAGAAGAAGGTCAATGCCCTGACATTGCTGGTGAGTGTGCTCGACACCACCGTCGACACCCAGGTCGCGCTGTTCGTCGACGAGCAAACGCTGGAGGCGGCCAAGCGCCACTCCTACCAGGCTGGTGTGCTCGAAGGCAGCGACATGGCCAAGGTGTTCGCCTGGATGCGCCCCAACGACCTGATCTGGAACTACTGGGTCAACAACTACCTGCTCGGCAACGAGCCGCCGGTGTTCGACATCCTGTTCTGGAACAACGACACCACCCGCCTGCCGGCCGCCTTCCACGGCGACCTGATCGAGATGTTCAAGAACAACCCACTGACCCGCTCCGACGCCCTCGAAGTGTGCGGCACCGCCATCGACCTGAAGAAGGTCGACTGCGACATCTACAGCGTCGCCGGCACCGCCGACCACATCACCCCGTGGCAGTCGTGCTACCGCTCGGCGCACCTGTTCGGCGGCAAGATCGAGTTCGTGCTGTCCAACAGCGGCCATATCCAGAGCATCCTCAACCCGCCGGGCAACCCCAAGGCGCGCTTCATGACCGGCGAGGACCGCCCGGACGATCCGGTGGCCTGGCAGGAGAACGCCATCAAGCATGCCGACTCCTGGTGGCTGCACTGGCAGGCCTGGCTGGGCGAACGCGCCGGCGAACTCAAGAAGGCGCCTACAAAGCTGGGTAACCGCACCTATACCGCAGGCGAGGCCGCACCGGGAACATACGTGCACGAGCGTTGAACCGAACCGCCGCGATGGGCCTGTCGGTGCATCGCGGCGCTACCTTCACCACAGAGTCACGCGCATGCCGCAACCGTACATCTTCAGGACCGTCGAGCTGGACGAGCAGTACATCCGCACCGCGGTCCGCCCGGGCAAGCCACACCTGACGCCGCTGCTGATCTTCAACGGCATCGGCGCCAACCTCGAGCTGGTGTTCCCGTTCATCGAGGCACTGGACCCGGACCTGGAGGTCATCGCCTTCGACGTGCCCGGGGTCGGCGGCTCATCGACGCCCCGCCACCCCTACCGCTTTCCCGGCCTGGCCAAGCTGACCGCGCGCATGCTCGACTACCTGGACTACGGCCAGGTCAATGTCATCGGCGTGTCCTGGGGCGGCGCCCTGGCCCAGCAGTTCGCCCACGACTACCCCGAGCGCTGCAAGAAGCTGGTGTTGGCCGCCACAGCCGCCGGCGCGGTGATGGTGCCGGGCAAGCCCAAGGTGCTGTGGATGATGGCCAGCCCACGGCGCTACGTGCAGCCCTCCCATGTGATCCGCATCGCCCCGCTGATCTATGGCGGCGGCTTCCGGCGCGACCCGGACCTGGCCATGCACCACGCCTCCAAGGTCCGCTCGGGCGGCAAGCTGGGCTACTACTGGCAGCTGTTCGCCGGGCTCGGCTGGACCAGCATCCACTGGCTGCACAAGATCCACCAACCCACCCTGGTGCTGGCCGGCGACGACGATCCGTTGATCCCACTGATCAACATGCGCCTGCTGGCCTGGCGAATTCCCAATGCCCAGCTACACATAATCGACGACGGCCACCTGTTCCTGATCACCCGAGCCGAGGCCGTCGCGCCGATCATCATGAAATTCCTCGAGCAGGAACGCCAACGCGCGGTCATGCACCCCCGGCCCGCTGCGCGCACCTGATGCCGATCGCGGGACAAGCCCGCACCCTGCGCCCCGGAAAAGCTGGCGTGGGAGCGGGCTTGCCCCGCGATCGGCCCGATTGCTAAACGATGGAGTGTTGGCATGAAAGACAAACCGGTGCCCGTCACCAGCATGAACGTGCAGAACGCCATCACCGGCCTGCGCGGTCGCGACCTGATCTCGACCCTGCGCCAGGTCGGCAGGATCAGCCTGCGCAACCCGCTGCACACCGCCCATCACCTGCTGAGCCTCGGCGGCCAACTGGGTCGCGTGTTGATCGGCGACAGCCCCTACCAGCCCAACCCCCGCGACACGCGCTTCAGCGACCCGACCTGGAGCCAGAACCCGTTGTACCGTCGCGGCCTGCAGGCCTACCTGGCCTGGCAAAAGCAGACCCGCCTGTGGATCGAGGAAAGCAGCCTGGCCGACGACGACCGCGCCCGGGCGCAGTTCCTGTTCAACTTGGTCAGCGATGCCTTCGCTCCGAGCAACTCGCTGCTCAACCCGCTGGCGGTCAAGGAGCTGTTCAACACTGGCGGCCTGAGCCTGCTGCGCGGGGCCAGCCACCTGCTCGACGACCTGCGCCACAACGACGGCCTGCCGCGCCAGGTGGACGAACGAGCCTTCGAGGTCGGCGGCAACCTGGCCGCCACCCCCGGCGCGGTGGTGTTTCGCAACGAGCTGCTGGAGCTGATCCAGTACAAGCCCATGAGCGAGAAACAGTACGCCCGGCCATTGCTGGTGGTACCGCCGCAGATCAACAAGTTCTACATCTTCGACCTGGGCCCGACCAACAGTTTCGTCCAGTACATGCTCAAGCAGGGCCTGCAAGTGTTCATGGTCAGCTGGCGCAACCCTGACCCGCGCCACCGCGAATGGGGCCTGTCCAGCTACGTGCAGGCCCTGGAGGAAGCGCTCAATGCTTGCCGCAGCATCAGCGGCAGCCGCGATCCCAACCTGATGGGCGCCTGCGCCGGCGGCCTGACCATGGCCGCCCTGCAAGGCCACCTGCACGCCAAGAAACAGCTGCGCAAGGTGCGCAGCGCCACTTACCTGGTGAGCTTGCTCGACAGCCAGTTCGACAGCCCCGCCAGCCTGTTCGCCGACGAGCAGACCATCGAGGCGGCCAAGCGTCGCTCGTACCAGCGCGGCGTGCTCGACGGCGGCGAAGTGGCGCGGATCTTCGCCTGGATGCGGCCCAACGACCTGATCTGGAACTACTGGGTCAACAACTACCTGATGGGCAAGACCCCACCGGCCTTCGACATTCTCTACTGGAACGCCGACAACACCCGCCTGCCCGCCGCCCTGCACGGCGACCTGCTGGACTTCTTCAAGCTCAACCCGCTGACCTTCCCCGAGGGGCTGGAGGTGTGCGGCACGCCGATCGATCTCAAGCAAGTCGGGCTGGACAGTTTCACCGTGGCCGGCAGCAACGACCACATCACCCCGTGGGACGCCGTCTACCGCTCGGCCCTGCTGCTCGGCGGCGATCGACGCTTCATCCTGGCCAACAGCGGCCACATCCAGAGCATCATCAACCCGCCCGGCAACCCCAAGGCCTATTACCTGGAGAACCCCAAGCTCTCCAGCGACCCGCGGGCCTGGTTCCACGACGCCCAGCGCCGCGACGGCAGTTGGTGGCCACTGTGGCTGGAATGGATCACCGAGCGCTCGGGTACGCTGAAGACACCCCGCGAGGAACTGGGCAACGCCACCTATCCGCCGCTGGGCCCCGCGCCGGGCAGCTACGTATTGGCGCGCTGACCGGATGAAGACCCGCGACCGTATCCTCGAATGTGCCTTGCAGCTGTTCAACCGCCAGGGCGAGCCGAACGTCTCGACCCTGGAGATCGCCAACGAACTGGGGATCAGCCCCGGCAACCTGTACTACCACTTCCACGGCAAGGAGCCGCTGGTGATCGGCCTGTTCGAGCGCTTCGAAGAGGAGCTGATGCCACTGCTCGATCCGCCCCTGGATGTTCGCCTTGAGGCCGAGGACTACTGGCTGTTCCTGCACCTGATCGTCGAGCGCATGGCCCAGTACCGCTTTTTGTTCCAGGACCTGTCCAACCTCACCGGGCGCCTGCCCAAGCTGGCGCGGGGCATGCGCAGCCTGATCAACGCCCTCAAGCGCACCCTGGCCGCGTTGCTGGCCAGCCTCAAGGGCCAGGGCCAGGTGACCAGTGAGACCCAGGCGCTGGGGCAACTGGTGGAGCAGATCACCCTGACCCTGATGTGCTCGCTGGACTACCAGCGGGTGCTGGGGCGCGAGGGCGACGTGGGGGTGGTGGTATACCAGGTGATGATGCTGGTGGCGCCGCATCTGCAGGCACCGGCGCGCAGGGCAGCGGAACAGTTGGCGATGCGGTATCTGGAGGGGTAGGCGCGCCAGATCAGCGTTGAGGCTTTCGCGGGTGAACCCGCTCCCACAGGCTTTTCGCAGTCCTGTGGGAGCGGGTACACCCGCGAAATGGGCGACGCGGTGTCAGGCCTGGGTGGCCGCGTTCACCGGTGCCGACGGCGTGCTGCTGGCCGGGGCCGCGCTAGGGGCCGGAGCCGCGGTGGCGGCAGGCGCCGGAGCGGCCGGCTTGGCTGCCACAGGCTTGGCCGGAGCCGCTTTCTTCACGGCCGGTTTCTTGGCCGCAGCGGGTTTTGCCGCCGGTTTGGCCGCCGCTGGCTTGGCTGCTGGTTTCGCCGCCGCGGTTTTCGCCGCAGGCTTGGCCGCCGGTTTAGCCGCCGCGGTTTTCGCCGCAGGCTTGGCCGCCGGTTTAGCCGCCGCGGTCTTGGCCGCAGGCTTGGCTGCCGCCTTGGCCAGGGGCTTGGCTGCGGTCTTGCTGGCACTGGCCTTGGAGATCGGGGTCACCGACGCGCCGGTCAGTTTCTCGATCTGCTTGGTCAGCGAGTCGACCTGCTGGTGCAGGGCCTTGATCTCATTGCGGCTGGGCACGCCCAGACGCGAGATGGCGCTGTTCAGGCGCTTGTCGAAGGCCTCTTCCAGCTCGCTCCACTTGCCCAGCGCACGGTCCTTCACGCCAGACACCCGGGAGTTGGTCGACGACTTGGCGCTTTCGGCCACGTCCTCGGCGGTTTTCTTCGCCTGCTTCTCGGCCTTTTCGCCATCCTTCACCAGCGAATCGAACAGCTTCGGACCGTCCTGGTCGACCTTGGAGTAGATACCCAGGCCAGCCAACCAGATCTTGCGGGAGTACTTCTCGATTCCGCCGATCCAGGAGCTGCCTTCTTTCTCGGTGTTCTTCTTGCCAGCCATCCTGCTCTCCTTATGGTTTGTGCGCGACGCGCTCGAGCAGCTCATGCAGCTGTTCAAGCTTGATGGACAACGCCTCAACGTCATGTTTAGACGGAATGCCGAGGCGATTCAAGGCGCGACCGACACGGGCGTCGAAGGCTTTCTCGATTTTGTCCAGTTGGACCTCGACCTTGCCGCGTACCCGGCTGACTTCCTGGGTGGCTTCATCGAGATGGCCGTTGGCGGCCTCGATCTCTTTATCCAGGCGCTTCTTGCCGCGTTTCTCGACGCCTTCGCCGGCCTTCACCAGCTCCTTGAAGTAGTCGGAACCTTCCTGGCCGACGCGGGCGTAGGCACCGATGCCCGCCAGCCAGATCTTGCGGGCGTAGCCGCGCACCTCGCCCAGGGTACTGCCTTGGGCGTCGTCTTTCTGCTTGAGATTCACTTTGGCCATGCTCTGCACCTCATGCTCGTTCAAGGGGAGGGAGGAACTGCCCTGGGAGGCAGGGCTTGAGCGTGAAGGTAGGCAGAAAAATTAGAATCCTCACCCTAAGGTGAGGTCATGCAGCGTTTGCGTTTGCGTGGAAGCGGGCTTGCCCCGCGATACCTGCTCCCACAAGGCCCGCGCCCGCAAACAACAAGGAGCGCGCAGTGTCAGGCCAGGGCCTTGTCCAGCGCCCGCTCGATCTCGCCCTTGATGCTACCGCTCATCATCGACAGCATCATGCCCAGCTTCAGCTCGACGCGGATGGTGTCCTCGCCAATGTGCACGCTGCCGTTGGCGCCGCTGCGCGTCACATCGACGCGGTCGCCATTCCAGGTGGCCTTGAGGTCGTATTCGCGGCTGAGCCTGTCGACCAGCGCCTCGGCCTTGGCACGGGCGGCGTCACGGCCGAGGGAGTGTTTGCGTTCGACGCTGATCTGGGTCATGCGGGTGATCCTGGATATGAAGACATAATCGCCATTATGCCCGCCCCCTCTGCATGACACACCCCGCCAAGACAAATCCGCCCGCAGCCCCTAGAATGGCCGTAATTTTTTTCTGGTGAAGCGATATGACCGACCAGCGCAAAGGCGACCACGCCGAACCCACTACCCACTTCGGCTACCAGGACGTGCCCGAGAGCCAGAAGGCGAAGAAAGTCGCCGAGGTGTTCCACTCGGTGGCGGCCAAGTACGACCTGATGAACGACGTGCTGTCCGGCGGCATGCACCGCCTGTGGAAGCGCTTCACCATCGAGCTGTCCGGCGTGCGCAGCGGCAACCGGGTGCTGGACATCGCCGGTGGCACGGGCGATCTGGCCGCCAAGTTCTCGCGCCTGGTCGGCCCGACCGGCCAGGTGGTGCTGGCCGACATCAACGACTCGATGCTCAAGGTCGGCCGTGACCGCCTGCTCGACCGCGGCGTGGCCGGCAACATCGAGTTCGTCCAGGCCGACGCCGAGAAGCTGCCGTTCCCGGACAACCACTTCGACTGCGTGACCATCGCCTTCGGCCTGCGCAACGTGACCCACAAGGACGAGGCCATCCGCTCCATGCTGCGGGTGCTCAAGCCCGGCGGCCGCCTGTTGATCCTGGAGTTCTCCAAGCCGACCAACAAGCTGATGTCCAAGGCCTATGACGCCTACTCGTTCGCCTTCATGCCGCTGGCCGGCAAGCTGATCACCAACGACTCGGAAAGCTACCGTTACCTGGCCGAGTCGATCCGCATGCACCCTGACCAGGAAACGCTCAAGAGCATGATGGTCGAGGCCGGCTTCGACCGCGTCACCTACCACAACATGACCAGCGGCATCGTCGCCGTGCACCGGGGGATCAAGCCCTGATGCTCCTGGCCGGCCTGCTCGCCAGCGCCGAGCACGGGCTCAACCGTGTCCTGCGCCTGGACAGCACTGCCCTCCCTCGCCTGGCGGCGCTGGAAGGGCGGGTGATCGAGATCGACTGCGTGCAGCCGGCCCTGAAGCTGTTCGTGCTGCCCGACGAGGAAGGCCTGATGCTCGCCGCCCACTGGGAGGGCGAGGTCGACTGCACCCTGCGCGCCCCCGCCGGGCGCCTGGCGCAGCTGGCCCTGGCCAAGGACAAGACCGCCGTGCTGCACAGCCCCCAGGTCGAACTGCATGGCGACAGTGCCGTGCTGCTCGACCTGTTCGGCATCGTGCAGGACCTGGAGCTGGACTGGGAATACGAACTGCAGCGCTGGCTGGGTCCGGTGCCCACCGCGCTGATCGCCGGCCATCTGCGCCTGCGCGCGCGCTGGACCCGCCAGGGCCTGGCCCGCTTCGGCGAGAACCTCTCCGAGTACCTGGCCGAGGAATCCCGTACCCTGGTCGGCAAACGCGAAGCCGAAGCGGCGTTCAGCGAGCTCGATGCGCTGAAAGTCGACATCGAACGTCTCGAGGCGCGCCTGCGCCGCCTCGCCCACATTCTTGATACCAGCGATAACGCATGAAGCTGCTCGCCGTCCGCCGTCTGTTGCGCATCCAGCGCGTCGTGATCCGCTACCGCCTCGATGACCTGCTGTTCGAACAGCCCCTGCTGCCCTGGTGGCTGGCCAGCCTGCGCCTGCTGATGCCCTGGCGCTGGCTGCCGCGCAAGCCCCTGGAGCTGAGCCGCGGCGCACGCCTGCGCCTGGCACTGCAGGACCTGGGGCCGATCTTCATCAAGTTCGGCCAGCTGCTCTCCACCCGCCGCGACCTGCTGCCCACCGACATCGCCGACGAGCTGATGCTGCTGCAGGACCGGGTGCCGCCATTCGACCCGCAGCACGCCGTGGCGCTGATCGAGGAACAGCTCGGGGCGAAGGTGAACGAGGTGTTCAGCCGCTTCGACGTCGAGCCGCTGGCCTCGGCCTCGGTGGCCCAGGTCCACGCCGCGCGCCTCAAGAGCGGCGAGGAAGTGGTGGTCAAGGTGGTGCGCCCGGGCCTCAAGCCGGTCATCGCCCAGGACCTGGCCTGGCTGTTCCTGATCGCCAAGGCCGCCGAGCGCGCCTCGGCCGATGCCCGCCGCCTGCACCCGGTGGAGATCGTCGGCGACTACGAGAAGACCATCTACGACGAGCTCGACCTGCTGCGCGAGGCGGCCAACGCCAGCCAGCTGCGACGCAACTTCGAAGGCTCCGAGCTGATGTACGTGCCCCAGGTGTACTGGGACTTCTGCCGGCCCAAGGTGCTGGTGATGGAGCGCATCTACGGCGTGCCGGTCACCGACATGGCCACCCTGGCCGACCAGCGCACCGACATGAAGATGCTCGCCGAGCGGGGTGTGGAAGTGTTCTTCACCCAAGTGTTCCGCGACAGCTTCTTCCACGCCGACATGCACCCGGGCAATATCTTCGTCAGCACGGTCAAGCCGTGGAGCCCGCAGTACATTGCCATCGACTGCGGCATCGTCGGCAGCCTGACGGCCGAGGACCAGGACTACCTCGCGCGCAACCTGATCGCCTTCTTCAAGCGCGACTACCGCCGCGTGGCCCAGCTGCATATCGATTCGGGCTGGGTGCCGGCGCAGACCAAGGTCAACGAGTTCGAGGCGGCGATCCGCACCGTGTGCGAGCCGATCTTCGAAAAGCCCTTGAAGGACATCTCCTTTGGCCAGGTGCTGATGCGCCTGTTCCAGACCGCCCGGCGCTTCAACATGGAAGTCCAGCCGCAGCTGGTGCTGCTGCAGAAGACCCTGCTCAACATCGAAGGCCTGGGCCGCCAGCTGTACCCCGACCTCGACCTGTGGAGCACCGCCAAGCCGTTCCTCGAGCGCTGGATGCGCGAGCGCATGAGCCCGAAGGCGGTGATCGGCAACCTGTACAGCCAGGCCGAGCAGTTGCCGCACCTGGCCGACATGACCCGCGACCTGCTCGAGCGCCTGTCGCAACCGCACCTGCACGATGCGCAACTGCCCGAACGGCGCCGCGCCGGCGACAACTGGGCGCTGCGCCTGCTCGGCGCCGGCCTGCTCGGCGGCGGCGCGACGCTTGCCGCCGGCGCCGTCAGCCTCAGCGCCCCGGCCGCCTGGCCCGCATGGTTGATGCTGGCCGCGGGCCTGTACCTGATCGTGCGCCGATAGCCAGCCGCGCCGCCGGCTGGCACACTAGCGCACAGGGGCCCGGTACGGGAGCGGGCCCGGTTTGGAGTCGACGATGAAAGACTGGCTGGACGAGATCAAGTGGAACAGCGATGGCCTGGTGCCGGCGATCGCCCAGGACCACAAGACCGGGCGCGTGCTGATGATGGCCTGGATGAACCGTGAATCCCTCGCCCTGACCGCCGCCGAGCATCGCGCCATCTACTGGTCGCGCTCGCGGGGCAAGCTGTGGCGCAAGGGCGAAGAGTCGGGCCATGTGCAGAAACTGCATGAACTGCGCCTGGACTGCGACGCCGACGTGATCATCCTGATGGTCGAGCAACTGGGCCACATCGCCTGCCATACCGGCCGCGAAAGCTGCTTCTACCGCGTCTTCGAGGACGGCCAGTGGAAAATCGTCGACCCGGTCCTGAAGGATCCGGACGCCATCTACAGCGCAGGACACTGACATGAGCGACACCCTGAACCGCCTCGCCGAGGTGCTGGAAGAACGCAAGCACGCGGCGCCGGACAGCAGTTACGTGGCCAGCCTGTATCACAAGGGCCTGAACAAGATCCTCGAGAAGCTCGGCGAAGAGTCCATCGAGACCATCATCGCCGCCAAGGATGCCGCCGCCAGCAAGGATTACAGCGATGTCATCTATGAAACCGCAGACCTGTGGTTTCATAGCCTGGTCATGCTCAGCGCGCTGGGCCAGCATCCGCAGGCGGTGCTTGATGAGCTGGAGCGTCGGTTCGGGCTTTCCGGGCATGATGAGAAGGCTGCGCGTCAGCCTTCTGCCTGAAGATTGCCGGGGGCGCGTTGCGCCCCTTTCGCGGCGCAAGGCCGCTCCTACAGGGGCCCGCGTCGCCTGACAGATTCGCAATACCCTGTGTAGGAGCGGCCTTGTGCCGCGAAAGGGCTGCAACGCAGCCCCCAGGGTCCGAAAGACAGACACACATTTTCAGGAGCTTGAAATGGGCATTTTTGACTGGAAACACTGGATCGTCCTGCTGGTCGTCGTGGTGCTGGTATTCGGCACCAAGAAACTGAAGAACTTCGGCAGCGACCTGGGCGAATCGATCAAGGGCTTCCGCAAGGCCATGAACGAAGAAGAAACCAAGCCCGCCGAGCAGACCCCGCCACCGGCCCAACCAGTTCCGCCGGTGCAGAACACCGCGCAGCAGGCCCAGGGCCACACCATCGAGGGCCAGGCCCAGCCGGCCCAAGAGCCGCAGCGGAAAGACTGACCCATGTTCGGCATCAGTTTCAGCGAGCTGTTGCTCGTCGGCCTGGTCGCCCTGCTGGTGCTCGGCCCCGAGCGCCTGCCGGGGGCCGCGCGCACAGCGGGCCTGTGGATCGGCCGCCTCAAGCGCAGCTTCAACGCGATCAAGATGGAGGTCGAGCGCGAGATCGGCGCCGACGACATCCGCCGCCAGCTGCACAACGAGCACATCCTGCAGATGGAGCAGGAGGCCAAGCGCATCCTCAATCCGCTGACGCCACCGGCGCAGCCGCCAGCCAGCACTGAAACGCCCGCCACACCCGCCGTCGAAGCCGCCCCCGCGCAGCCGACCGCGACGCCACCCTCCGAGCCGCCCCAACCGCCACGAGCCCCATGAGCGAGAATCCGGAACATGACCAGCCGATGCCGCTGGTCTCGCACCTGACCGAACTGCGCACCCGCCTGCTGCGCTGCGTCGCCGCCATCTTCCTGATCTTCGCCGGGCTGTTCTCTTTCGCCCAGCAGATCTACACCCTGGTCTCGGCGCCGCTGCGCGCGCACCTGCCGGCCAATGCGACGATGATCGCCACCGACGTGGCCTCGCCGTTCCTCACGCCGTTCAAGCTGACCATGATCGTCTCGCTGTTCCTGGCGATCCCGTTCATCCTGCAGCAGATCTGGGGTTTCATCGCCCCGGGCCTGTACCGCCACGAAAAGCGCATCGCCATCCCGCTGCTGGTATCGAGCATCTTCCTGTTCTATGCCGGCATGGCCTTCGCCTACTTCCTGGTGTTCCCGCTGATCTTCGGCTTCTTCGCCAGCGCCACCCCCGAGGGCGTGTCGATGATGACCGATATTTCCAGCTACCTCGACTTCGTCATGACCCTGTTCTTCGCCTTCGGCGTCGCCTTCGAAATCCCGGTGGCGGTGGTGCTGCTGGTGTGGATCGGCGTGGTCGACGTGCAGTACCTGAAGAAGATCCGCCCGTACGTGATCATCGGCTGCTTCGTGGTCGGCATGATCCTCACCCCGCCGGACATCTTCTCCCAGACCCTGCTGGCCGTGCCCATGTGGATGCTGTTCGAGGTCGGCGTGCTGTGCGGCAGCCTGATCCGCAAGCGCAGCCACGAGCCGGACGAAGCGAGCAACGACCACAACGACCAGCCGCCTGCGACCCAACCGTGAACCTGTTGCTTCTTGAAGAGGCCGACTTCGTCTCGGCCGACCGTGTCGTCCTGGCCGATCGCCGCTTCACCCACATGCAGCAGATCCACCGCGTGGCGGTGGGCGACAGCCTGCGCGTCGGGCGCATCGGCGGCCTGATGGGCAAGGCCGAGGTCATCCGCCTCGAAGGCCACGAGGCCGAACTGCGGGTGGCCTTCGACCAGCCGCCGCCGGCCAAGCTGCCGCTGACCCTGGTGCTGGCCGTGCCGCGGCCGAAGATGCTGCGCCGGCTGTTCCAGACGGTCGCTACCCTGGGCGTGCCGCGGCTGATCCTGGTCAACAGCTACAAGGTCGAGAAGAGCTTCTGGCAGACGCCGTTCCTCCAGCCCGAAACCATCCGCGAAAACCTCATTCTCGGCCTGGAGCAGGCCCGTGACACGGTGCTGCCGGAGGTGATCATCGAGAAGCGCTTCAAGCCCTTCGTCGAAGACCGCCTGCCCGCCATCGCCGAAGGCACCCTGGGCCTGGTCGGCCACCCCGGCCCCTACCCTGCCTGCCCGCGCGCCGTGGAAGGTCCGGTGACCCTGGCGATCGGCCCCGAAGGCGGCTGGATCCCCTACGAGGTCGAACTGCTCGGCAAGGCCGGCCTGGCCCCGGTGCAGCTGGGCGATCGCATCCTGCGGGTGGAAACGGCGGTCACCGCCCTGCTCTCGCGAATTTTCTGACACAAGAGTCAAGTTTTTACCATCAAGTTTCCCCGCCCCGCGCCGATGGCCTGTGCAACAGAACAATAATCCGCACTGCCACGCGCCGGGGAGTCGTCTATGTACCGTTGGTTTGCCCAGTCACTGGGAAATGTAAGCGTCAATCGCAAGTTGGGGATCGGCTTCGGCCTGGTGCTGCTGCTCACCCTCGGCATCACCTTCACCGGCTGGCTGGGCATCGACAGCGTCACCAGCCGTGGCGACAAGCTCGGCAACATTTCGGTGATCCATCAGTACACCCAGGACCTGCGCCTGGCCCGCCTGGGCTATGAGCGCAACCGAGACGACGCCGCCGTGGCGGAACTGGAAAAGGCCCTGGCCAACCTCGAGCGCCAGGTGCAGTTCATGCTCGGCCAGATCGAACTCCCCGCCGACCGCCAGCGCCTGGACAAGCAGCAGGATGCCGTGCGCCAGTACCAGCAGGCATTCGCCGAGCTCAAGCAGGCCGGCCAGCGCCGCGAGGCCAGCCGCGCCACCCTGGGCGACAGCGCCGACAAGGCCGCCGAGCTGATCGGCAAGGTCCAGCAACGCCTGCTGCAGGGCGGTGATATCCAGCAGTACCAGGAGGTGGTGCAGGTCGCCGCCCTGTTGCAGCAGGCACGCTTCCAGGTGCGCGGCTACACCTACAGCGGCAAGGCCGAGTTCCAGCAGACCGCCCTCGGCGCCATCGACCAGGCCATGACCGTGCTCAAGGCGCTGCCGGGCAAGCTTCCGGCCGAGTTCGCCGCCAGCCTCGACGACGCCGCTGGCGCACTGGCCGCCTACCGCGACGCGGTGAACCAGTTCGGCAACGCCCAGGCCGCCAGCGAGCAGGCGCTGACGCGCATGTCCGCGCAAGGCCAGCTGCTGCTGACCGCCAGCCAGGAAATGACCGTTTCGCAAACCACCGTGCGCGACCAGGGCACCCAGCAGGCCAAGACCCTGCTGGCCGGCGCCACCGCCCTGGCCCTGGTGCTGGGGGTGCTGGCCGCCTTCGCCATCACCCGGCAGATCATCGTGCCACTGCGCCAGACCCTCGCCGCCGCCGAGCGCGTCGCCGGCGGCGACCTGCGCCAGGACCTCAAGGCCGATCGACGCGACGAACTGGGCCAGTTGCAGGCCAGCATGCAGCGCATGACCCAGGGCCTGCGCGAGCTGATCGGCGGCATCGGCGACGGCGTGACGCAAATCGCCAGCGCCGCCGAGGAACTGTCGGCGGTCACCGAGCAGACCAGCGCCGGGGTCAACAACCAGAAGGTCGAGACCGACCAGGTTGCCACCGCCATGAACGAGATGGCCGCCACGGTCCAGGAGGTGGCGCGCAACGCCGAGCAAGCCTCGGAAGCGGCGCTGATGGCCGACCAGCAGGCCCGCGAAGGCGACAAGGTGGTGGGCGAGGCGATCAGCCAGATCGAGCGCCTGGCCGGCGAGGTGGTCAACTCCAGCGAAGCGATGAGCCAGCTCAAGGCCGAGAGCGACAAGATCGGCAGCGTGCTCGATGTGATCAAGTCGGTGGCCCAGCAGACCAACCTGCTGGCGCTCAACGCCGCCATCGAGGCCGCCCGCGCCGGCGAGGCGGGCCGTGGCTTCGCCGTGGTCGCCGACGAGGTGCGCAGCCTGGCCCAGCGCACCCAGCAGTCCACCGAGGAGATCGAGGAGCTGATCGCCAGCCTGCAGAACGGCACCGAACGGGTGGCCAGCGTCATGGACAGCAGCCGCGCCCTGACCGACAGCAGTGTCGAGCTGACCCGCCGCGCCGGCGACTCGCTGGGCACCATCACCCGCACCGTGTCGTCGATCCAGTCGATGAACCAGCAGATCGCCACCGCCGCCGAGCAGCAGAGCGCCGTGGCCGAAGAGATCAACCGCAGCGTGATGAACGTGCGTGACATTTCCGACCAAACCTCGGCGGCGAGCGAGGAGACCGCCAGCTCCAGCGTCGAGCTGGCCCGCCTGGGGACGCATCTGCAGGGTTTGGTGGGGCGTTTCAGGCTCTGATTCGCGGCTTGCGGGCTGTAGGCCTTACCCTTCAGCTCGCAGAGAATTTTCCTACTCGATTTGCAGGTCCAGTCCGACGGACTTCCGGCCGATGAGCAAGGGCCATGGCGGCATTCTGCCGCCATGGCCTTTTCTCAATTGGACGGAGACCTGCCATGTTCGGATACCTTGACCGCCAGCTCGGCAACCTTGGCGTCGGGCTCAAGCTCGCCCTGGGTTTTGCCGTGGTGCTGCTGCTCACCCTGGCCACCACCCTCAGCGGTTGGAGCGCGCTGGACGGTGCCATCGAGCGCTCGGAACAGCTCGGCGACATCGGCCAACTCAACGACCTGACCCGTGACCTGCGCGCCGAGCGCATCACCTACCGGGTACTCGCCGACGACGTCAGCAAGACCCGCATCGCGACCATCCTCGAGCAGTTGCACGACCGCCTGACCCTGCTGCAGCAACGCAGCAGCGTCGATTCGTCGCGACAGATGCTGAACCAGAAGCTGCAGTTGCTGCAGAGCCTGAAGGGCGACTTCAACACCCTGCAGGGCTCCGTGGACAGCCGCGAAGGCTTGCATGCGGCGATGCAGGCACAGGCAGGCGTGCTAGAAAGCGTTATCGACGAACTGCAGACCCAGGCCTTGCTGAAGCTGCCGGGCGACGGCAGGCAGGGTAGCGTGGTCGGGCTCATGGATACCCTGGGCCGCCACATCGAGTCCGCCAGCCAGCAAAGCCTGGTGCCGGCCTATGCCTTCTCGCCCCGGGACAGCTTCGCCAGCATGGGCGATGCCGCGCTGCAGGCGGCGGACACCAGCCTGGGTCAGTTGCTGCGGGCCATCGCCCCGCTGGAGCTGCCCGGCACGCTGACCCAACGCCCACAGGTGGAACTGGACCGTTACCGCGACACCCTGCGCCAATACCGCGACGCCGCGCTCAAGGTCGAGCAGTTGCAGGACGGCATGGAGAAAATGGGCGACGAGCTGCAGGCCGTGAGCCGCGAACTGAGCGAGCGCAAGATCGAGCAGCGCGACAACGAAGCCCTGGCCGACCTTTCGCTGCTGACCAGCGTGGCCGTGCTGGCGCTGGTGTTCGGCATCCTCGCCGCCTGGCTGATCACCCGGCAGGTCACCCAGCCCCTGCGCCAGGTGCTGGCCCAGGCGGAGCGCATCGCCCGTGGCGACCTCAGCCAAGTACAGACGGTGCAGCGCCGCGACGAGATGGGCCAGTTGCAGACGAGCATGCGTGAGATGACCTTGAGCCTGCGCGAGCTGCTAGGCGGCATCGACCAGGGCGTCGGTCACCTGTCCCGGGCCGCGACGGCGCTGGCCGGCGCCAGCGTGGACACCCGTGAGCGCATTGGCCAGCAACAAGAGGAAACCGACCAGGTGGCCACGGCCATGAACCAGATGAGCGCCACGGTGCAGGAGGTCGCGCAGAACGCCGAGCAGGCCTCGCAGGCGGCCACCGCCGCCGACCGTCAGGCACAACTGGGTGACGAGGTGGTGGCCGAGGCGATTGCCCGCATCGAGCAGTTGGCCGGGCAGATGGACCATTGCCTGACGGCCATGGGTCACCTGGCCGGTGAAAGCCAGCGCATCGGTTCGATTCTCGATGTGATCAAGTCGGTGTCCGAGCAGACCAACCTGCTGGCATTGAACGCCGCCATCGAGGCGGCCCGCGCCGGCGAGGCCGGGCGCGGTTTCGCCGTGGTGGCCGACGAGGTACGCGGCCTGGCCCAGCGTACGCAGCAGTCGACCGAGGAAATCGAGCTGCTGATCGACAACCTGCACCGTGGAACTGACGAGGTGACCGGTCTGTTGGACGACAGCAAGCGCCTGACCGGGCAAAGCGTTGAGCTTAGCCGCAAGGCCGGCGCCGCGTTGGGGCAGATTACCGAGACGGTGTCGATGATCCAGGGCATGAACCAGCAGATTGCCACGGCCAGTGAACAGCAGAGCGTGGTGGCCGAGCAGATCAACCGTAGCGTGATCAATGTGCGGGATGTGTCGGAGCAGACGCGGGTGGCCAGTGAGCAGACGGCGGTTTCGAGTGGGGAGTTGGAGCAGTTGGGGCAGCAGTTGCGGGGCATGGTGGGACGGTTCAATCTCTAAGCCTTGCAGGCGCGCCCAGATCGCCAGGACCTGAAACCAGACAGACGGCTTTGGCTTTGGCTTTGGCTTTGGCTTTGGCTTTGGCTTTGGCTTTGGCTTTGGCTTTGGCTTTGGCTTTGGCTTTGGCTTTGGCTTTGGCTTTGGCTTTGGCTTTGGCGATCAGAAGATTAACTCCACAGCCAACTAGCGACAGCTGCGTCAGCCCAGGCGCCGCCCGTACTTTCGCGACTTCAGGAGGCCGAACGCAGGCCTTGCGGAGGGAGGTGACGGGCATGGATGCCCGTCAAGCGCTGGGGCCCAGGATGGGCCCTGCAGCGCGGTCCTCCCGGGAGCAAGGCCGGAGTGAGGGGACCCGGAGCGAAGCGTAGGGCCGGATGAATGGAGCGCAGCGTTTTTTGGTTACTTTTTGTCGCGTTTGACAAAAAGTGACTCGCCGTAAGGGCGAAAAGGTGACTATGCGTCAGTATAGCAAATGAATGCGCTTACAACTGTAGAGACCCACGCCGACCGCATTTGACTTTTAAATAGTTTGTTTTGAAAGTTATATGCGCATTCATTCGCGATGGTGACGCGAAGTCACCTTTCCGCCCTTACGGCGGCTTACTTTTTGAAGGATCAAAAAGTAAGCAAAAAATCCTCGCTCCATTCATCCGGCCCCTACGCTTCGCTCCGGGGTCCCCTCGCTCCGTTCTTGCTCCCGGGAGGACCGCGCTGAACGCCCCATCCTGGGGCGCAGCGCTTGACGGGCATCCATGCCCGTCACCTCCCTCCGCAAGAACTCCGCTCGGCCTCCTGAAGTCGCAATTGGCGTCGCCTGAACTACCGCGCACTTAGAAGCAAGATCAAGATCAAGATCAAGATCAAGATCAAGATCAAGATCAAGATCAAGATCAAGATCAAGATCAAGATCAAGAGATGAGTGTTTTTTGACTGGAGGGCAGTGGTGTTTCGACTGTCAGACCCCTCGCCAATATATAGCAAGAGGCCTGAACAGTTTGATCACATACATTGCACCCACGGTTTACGCAGGTCTAAACACAATCACAGAACTTGCCGCAAGAACACCTGCGCCCGCACATCCTTCGGCGCAGCAAAGAATTCCTGCGGCGGCGAATCTTCCAGCAACTTCCCGTGATCAAAGAACAACACCCGATCCGCCACTTCCCGGGCAAAACCCATCTCGTGCGTCACGCAAACCATGGTCATGCCTTCCTGGGCCAGGGTCTTCATCACATCCAGCACCTCCCCGACCATTTCCGGATCAAGCGCCGAAGTCGGTTCGTCGAACAGCATCACCTTCGGGTCCATCGCCAGGGCCCGGGCAATGGCCACCCGCTGCTGCTGGCCACCGGAGAGCCGCGACGGATACTCGTTGGCCTTCTGCGCGATACCGACCTTTTCCAGCAACGCCCGGGCCTTGGTCTCGCGCTCGGCCTTGTTGCGCTTGCGCACCACCTTCTGCGCCAGGCACAGGTTCTCCAGCACGGTCATGTGCGGGAACAGATTGAAGTGCTGGAACACCATGCCGACTTCCCGGCGATAGGCGTTGATATCGGTTTTCGGATCGTCCAGCTGCAAACCGCCGATGGACACATGCCCCTCGTCGAAATGCTCCAGGCCGTTCAGGCAGCGCAGGAAGGTCGACTTGCCCGAGCCCGAAGGCCCCAGCACCACCACCACCTCGCCCTTGGCCACCTGGGTGGTGACGTTGTCCACCGCGCGCACTACCTGGCCACGGGTGTCGAAGACTTTCAGCAGGTCACGGACTTCAATCACTTTGCGCAAGCCTCCGCTCGAGCCGGCTGGCAATGTGCGACAGCGGCAGGTTGATCAGCAGGTACAGGCCCGCCACGCAGAACCAGATCTCGAAGGTCGAGAACGAGGTGGTGATGGCCTCGCGGCCGCTCTTGGTCAACTCGGTGATGGCAATCACCGACACCAGCGAAGTGTCCTTGACCAGGCTGATGAACTGCCCGGCCAGTGGCGGCAGCACGCGCTTGAAGGCTTGGGGCAGGATCACATGACGCATCGACTGGGCGCCGTTCAGGCCCAGCGAACGCGCCGCCTCGTTCTGGCCCTTGGCGATCGACTGCACGCCGGCACGGACGATCTCGGCCACGTAGGCGCCAGTGAACAGTGCCAACGCCGCCACCCCGGCGAACTCGCGGGACAGATTGAGCACGGTGCCGATGAAGAAGTAGAAGATGAAGATCTGCACCAGCAGCGGCGTGCCGCGCACCAGCTCGACGTAGACAGTGGACAGGTCACGCAGGGTCGGGTTGTTCGACAGCCGGCACAGCCCGGCGAACAGGCCGATCACCAGGCCCAGGGCGCCGGAGATCACCGAGATCCACAACGTGGTCCACAGGCCCCAGGCCAAGGGGCCGGCGGCCCAGTGACGGGTGACGCCGATGGCATCGCCCTCGGCGACATCGTCGCCACGGGCCAGCAACATGCTGTCCTTGGCCACTTCGACGACCTGGGTGTCGCCGCTTTCGTCCTTCAGGGTGACCCGGGCGTTGTCGCCGGACACCACGATTTCCTCGACCGTGCCAGGGTTGGCGGCACGCTGGGTTTCCTCGGCCTTGTAGGCGAAGTATTGCGGAACACGGTTCCAGCGCCACTCGTAGGAAATCATCGAGGTGGCCAGGTACAGGCTGAACGCCAGGCCCACCAGGACCAGCGCGGTCAGCCCATGCCAGGGCCACTGTGCTTTCTTGTGTTTGATCACGTGGGGTACTTCCGTAAAAGCGAAACGCGCAGGGTTTGCCTGCGCGTCGAGGTCAGCCCTGGGGTTTTGGCCCGGGCCTTATTCCATTTCCTTCAGCCATTCCTTGCTCTTGAACCACTTGTCGTGAATACGATCGTAGGTCCCGTCATGCTTGATCTGGTGCAGGAAGTTGTTGATGTAGTTGATGCTGTCGTAGTCGCCTTTCTTCAGGCCGAAGGCCAGCGGCTCGTAGGTGAAGGGTTCTTCCAGGAACACCAGCTTGCCGGCGCCGGCCTTCTCCACCGCCACCACGTTGTAGGGCGAATCGTAGACGAAGGCGTCGGCCTTGCCGTTGACCACGTCCATCACCCCTTCCTGCTCGTTGTCGTAGCCGTGGTACTTGGCCTTGCTGATCAGCTTCTTCGCGACCATCTCGCCGGTGGTGCCGAGCTTGGAGGTAAGGCGGTACTTCTCGTTGTTCAGGTCCTTGTACGACTTGATCTCGCCCGCCAGTTCCTTGCGGATCAGCAGGGTCTGGCCGACCACGATGAAGGGCTCGCTGAAGTTCAGGCGCAGGTTGCGCTCCTGGGTCAGGGTCATGCCGCTGCCGATGAAGTCGAACTTGTCGGTCATCAGGGCCGGGATGATGCCGTCGTAGGCGGTGGAGACCATTTCCAGCTTGACGCCCATGGACTTGGCCATGGCCTTGAGGATGTCGACTTCGAAGCCGATGATCTCACCGCGCTTGTTGGTCATTTCGAACGGCATGTAGGTCGGGTCCATGCCCACGCGCAGGGTGCCACGCTTGACCGCGTCGTCGATGGCGCCGGCCTGGGCGGCGGTCACCGCGATCAGGGCGGTCGCACCTACCAGCAGTCGCGACAGGTATTTCTTAATCATCACCAAGTCCCCTAGCAAGAAGTACGCAGATTTTTCTTGTAAGCACGGTCCGACAGACCGATGCGCAATATCGGGACGGATGCTAACGCATGCGCGGCGCCGGACCTAGAGCCAGGGGGGACTTTGTTGGCCAAAATCGACCAGAAAGCATCGCGGGGCCAGCCCGCTCCCACGCACCGTTGAGATGGCGTGGGAGCGGGCTGGCCCCGCGATTATCGAAGCAACGGGCTCAAGCCAGGGCTGGCTGGACCACGTTCTCCGGATGCAGCGGCAGCAATGGCGAGTGCGGATCGTTGGCGATGGACGCCCGCCACACATCGATCCACGCCGTGTTATGCCCGGCCCACACCTGCTCGTGCAGGCGCGCCAGCGCCACCGGGTCGCTGAGCAGCGCCAGGCGGGTGTTCAGGTCCAGGCCTTTCGGGCCGACTTCCAGTGCCTTGGCCACGCGCTCGACGCGCAGCGTCTCGATCGGGGCCGCCTGACCGTGACGCGCCGTGGCCATGGCGCAAGCCAAGGCGTTCTGGCGCGGGTCGACCACGGCACGGACGAAACCGTCATGCAGGGCGTGCCAGCGGTTCTCGTGGGTGTACTGGTCGGTCGCCAGCAGCTCTTGCGGCGTTGCGTATTCCTCAGGGATGAGGAACAGCTTCTCGTCCTTGGCCGCCAGGCCCAGGCGCGTGCGGCTGGAAATCACCGACACCGGGATCGACAGCACCAGCGAGCCGACGATCGGCGCCAACCACCACAGGAAGCTCGGGTTCAGCCAGGCCACCAGGCCAGCCCAGGCGATGCCCAGCAGGGTCTGCGGACCATGGCGACGCACCGCTTCGCTCCACGGCGTGGAGTCGTCGTCACGCTGCGGCGAGTTCCAGGTTGCTGCCCAGCCAAGGAACGCGGCCAGCACGAAGCGGGTGTGGAAGATCATCCGCACCGGCGCCAGGAGCATGGAGAACAGCATCTCCATCAGCATCGACAGGGTGACCTTGATGCGCCCGCCGAACTCGGTGGCGCCCTTGGCCCAGATCAGGATGACGCTGAGCAGCTTGGGCAGGAACAGCAGCACGATGGTGGTGGAGAACAGCGCGATGGCCTTCTCCGGATGCCACTGCGGCCACAGCGGGTAGAGCTGGAACGGCTCGATGAAGTACTGCGGCTCCATCAGGGTGTTGGTCGCCAGCAGCGCGGTCGACAGCACCAGGAACAGGAACCACAGCGGCGCCGACAGGTACGACATCACCCCGGTGAGGAACACCGCGCGGTGCACCGGGTGCATGCCCTTGACCAGGAACAGGCGGAAATTCATCAGGTTGCCGTGGCACCAGCGACGGTCGCGCTTGAGCTCGTCGAGCAGGTTCGGCGGCAGTTCTTCGTAGCTGCCCGGCAGGTCGTAGGCGATCCACACGCCCCAGCCAGCACGGCGCATCAGCGCGGCTTCGACGAAATCGTGGGAGAGGATCGCACCGGCGAACGCGCCCTTGCCCGGCAACGGCGCCAGGGCGCAGTGCTCGATGAACGGCTTCATGCGGATGATCGCGTTGTGGCCCCAGTAGTGCGACTCGCCCAGCTGCCAGAAGTGCAGGCCGGCGGTGAACAGCGGACCGTAAACGCGGGTGGCGAACTGCTGCATGCGCGCATACAGGGTGTCCATGCCCGAGGCTTTCGGCCCGGTCTGGATGATGCCGGCGTCCGGGTTGGCCTCCATCAGGCGCACCAGGCTGCTCAGGCACTCGCCGCTCATGACGCTGTCGGCGTCGAGCACGACCATGTACTTGTACTCGCCACCCCAGCGACGGCAGAAGTCGTCGAGGTTGCCGCTCTTGCGCTTCACCCGGCGCCGGCGGCGACGGTAGAAGATGCGGCCGAAGCCCTTGGTTTCACGGCATACGTCGAGCCAGGCCTGTTGTTCGGCGACGGCGATGTCAGTGTCGTTGGTGTCGCTGAGCACGAAGAAGTCGAAGCGGTCGAGGTTGCCGCTGGCGGCCACCGATTCGAAGGTGGCGCGCAGGCCGGCGAACACCCGTGGCACGTCTTCGTTGCAGATCGGCATCACCAGCGCGGTGCGCGCCTCGGGCGCGATCGGCTCGTTGCCGGCACTGCTGCCGGAAATCTTGTACTTGTCACGCCCGGTAAGCAGCTCGAGGAAGCCCATCAGGGCGGTCCAGAAGCCCGCCGACACCCAGCAGAACAGGATGCCGAACAGGACCAGGATCGAGGTCTGCAGCGCATACGGCCACACCTGCACCACCGTGTCCCACAATGGCTGGTTGAGGATCTCGTCGAAATCGACGAACGACCAGCCCTGGTACGGCAGGATGCCCTTCATGTACCAGCCGGCGACGAGGGTCTGGCCGATCATCAGGGTCAGCAGGATGTAGCGGCGGATCGAACCGACCGTGCGCCAGCGCGCCGGCGGCAGCTCGCGCTTGGGCGGCTGCGGGGTGTTGGTGCGGCCGGTCATGCGGCGCCACATGCGGATCAGGATGTTGGTGCGCCACGGCTCGGGCACGACCTTGGTGCGCTTGATCGGTGGCGCGATCTTCAGGCACAGCCGCCCACCGGCATCGACGCCGAGCATCTCGGCCTCTTCCAGCTCGGCGGCGCTGCCGACGGTAAGACGGGCGCCCACCGAAGCCTGGGCGGCCTCGGCGGTGCCGGCGGCCGGTTGGGCCGCCAGGTGTTGGTGCAGCTCGCTGAAGGAAGTGCAGCGGGCGAGTTCCGCACGCTGCTCGTCGCTCAGGGGAAGGTGGGCCAGGTACTCGCTCAGCGATTCCGGCCTTGCGCTTGAGTTACTCATCGGCAGGCAACTGATAGCTCCAGGTCTCGGTCAGCACTTTCTCGGTGGTGGCCGGGGTCCCGTTGGTGGATGCCGCATCGGCGGCGGGTTGCTCGGCAGCCTTCTCGGCCTTGGCTTTCTCGGCCTTGGCGTGAGCATGCTTGGCTGCGGCCTTGTCCTGCTTGGCCGGCTTGGGCTGCTCGACCGGAACGTCGCGCAGCAGCGCGGCGCGCATCTCGGTGGATTTCTTCGGATCCTGCACCTTCAAGCGCAGGGTCAGACGCCAGCCCTTGGTTTCCGGGTTGTAGCGCAGGTTGTTCTCGACCACCTCGGCGTTGTCGCCGACGCTGACCTGGCTGCGCACGGCGGTGTCGGCCGGCAGGGTGGCCAGGTTCGGGCCGATGAAGTCGACCAGGAAGGCCACGGTGCCATCGGTCTGGCGGATCAGGTTGGACTGCTTGACGTCGCCGGTGGAACGCAGGGTCTGCTTGACCCAGCCCAGTTCCTGCGAATGCAGCTGGTCTTCCTTGATGGTCCAGCGCAGGCGGTAGTCGTACTCGAACGGCTTGCCTACTTCAGGCAGCTTTTCCGGACTCCAGAAGGCCACGATGTTGTCGTTGGTCTCGTCGGCGGTCGGAATCTCGACCAGGTCGACGGTGCCCTTGCCCCAGTCGCCCTTCGGCTCGATCCAGGCGCTCGGGCGCTTCTCGTACTCGTCGTCGAGGTCTTCGTAGTCGCTGAAGTCGCGCTGGCGCTGCAGCAAGCCGAAACCACGCGGGTTCTCGACGCTGAAGTTGCTCACGGCGAGGTGTTTCGGGTTGTTCAGCGGACGCCACAGCCACTCGCCGTTGCCGGCGTGGATCGCCAGGCCTTCGGAGTCGTGCAGGGCCGGACGGTAGTTCATGACCTTGGATGGCTGGTTGGGGCCGAACAGGTACATGCTGGTCAGCGGGGCAATGCCCAGGCGGCTGACGTTGTCACGCAGGTAGACCCGCGACTTGACGTCGACCAGGGTGTCCTCACCCGGACGCAGGGTCAGCTTGTAGGCGCCGGTGGAGCGCGGCGAGTCGAGCAGCGCGTAGATCACCAGGTGCTTGTCGTTCGGCTTGGGCTTCTCGATCCAGAACTCACGGAAGCGCGGGAATTCCTCGCCGGACGGCAGCGCGGTGTCGATGGCCAGGCCACGGGCCGACAGGCCGTAGCGGTGGCCCTTGCCGACCACGCGGAAGTAGCTGGCGCCAAGCAGGGTCATGATCTCATCCTGCTTGTCGGCCTTGTTGATCGGGTAGAGCACGCGGAAACCGGCGTAACCGAGGTTCTTGGTGGCTTCGGCGTCATGCGGCACGTCACCGAACTCGAAGCGGCTCGGGTCGTACTTGATTTCCTTGACCTTGTTGGCGGTGATCTCGTTGATGGTCACCGGCGTGTCGAAATGCATGCCCTGGTGGTAGAACGAGAGCTTGAACGGTGTCTTGTCCTTGGCCCACTCGGCCTTTTCCTGCAGGAAGCGGATCTTCTGGTAGTCGGCGTACTTCATGTCGCGGAACACCGGCGGCAAGTTGCTCTTCGGTGCCTCGAACTTCTGACCGGCCAGATCCTTTGCCTTGGCTGCAACGTCGTCCAGATTGAATGCCCACAGCTGGCCCGCGCTCAACAGGCCGACCAGCGCCACGCCGGCCAGCATGGCCTTGCGCAGCCGGGTACCGGGGATTCTAGGTGCAATACAGGGGCTTACAATCACGAGCAATCCTCGCCGAAAACAGATCATGAAACCAACGGCCAGCGACCAATGCCGGGTTGGCGAGCACTGTTCGGACCCCGTGAGGGCGTAATGATTCCCCAAACGGATCCTGACAATGCTCGAGTCAAAGTGAAACGAACCTGCGAACGCAGGTTCATGCAGCGCGCGATTATCCAGCAGGTCGCGTTACAACGCATCAGGCTGAACAAACTATTTATCGTACAAAACCCCTTGTTTTTCGACAAACAAAGGGTTTTTTGACCTCATATTTGTAACATAAATGTTACCGGGCCATCATTGACCAGATGCACCTGCATGTCTGCACCGAAGCGACCACTGGCCACAACCGGGTGCTGACCCTGTGCCTGGCGCAGCAGATAGTCGAACAGCTCGGCGCCGAGGGCCGGTGGCGCCGCCGTGGAAAAGCTCGGGCGCATGCCGTTGCGGGTGTCGGCGGCCAGGGTGAACTGCGACACCAGCAGCAGGCCGCCGCCGACATCCTTGAGCGAGCGGTTCATCTTGCCCTGCTCGTCGCTGAACACCCGGTAGTTCAGCAGTTTGTGCAACAGCTTGTCGGCATGCTCGGGCGAATCTTCAGGCTCGATCGCCACCAGCGCCAGCAGCCCCTGGTCGATGGCGCCGACAATCTCCCCTGCTACTTCCACTCGCGCGCCACGCACACGCTGGATCAGCCCCTTCATGCTTCTTCCAGGGGCAGGTCGAGCAGGCGCCGGGCCATCTGGTCGGCGGCGCGCACCAGGGCATCGGTGATGCCGGGCTCGGAGGCGGCGTGGCCGGCGTCGCGGATCACCTTCAGCTCGCTGTTCGGCCAGGCCTGGTGCAGCTCCCAGGCGTTGTCCAGCGGGCAGATCACGTCGTAGCGACCATGCACGATCACCGCGGGCAGGTGAGCGATCTTCGGCATGTCGCGGATCAGCTGGTCCTGCTCGAGGAAAGCGTTGTTTGTGAAGTAGTGGCATTCGATGCGGGCGATCGACAGGGCGCGCTGCGGCTCGGAGAAGCGGTCGACCACCAGCGGGTTCGGGCGCAGGGTCGCGGTGCGGCCCTCCCAGGTGGACCAGGCCTTGGCGGCATGCATCTGGGCTATCTGGTCGTTGCCGGTCAGGCGCTTGTGGAAGGCGTTGACCAGGTCACCGCGCTCTTCCGGCGGGATCGGCGCGATGTAGTCCTGCCAGTAGTCGGGGAACAGGCGGCTGGCGCCTTCCTGGTAGAACCAATGGATCTCCTGCGGGCGGCACAGGAAGATGCCGCGCAGGATCAGGCCGTGCACGCGCTCGGGGTGTTTCTGGGCGTAGGCCAGGGCCAGGGTTGAGCCCCAGGAACCGCCGAACAGCACCCACTTGTCGATGCCGAGGTGCTCGCGGATGCGCTCCAGGTCCTCGACCAGGTGCCAGGTGGTGTTGTTCTCCAGGCTCGCATGGGGCGTGGAGCGACCGCAGCCGCGCTGGTCGAAGGTGACGATGCGGTACAGGTTGGGGTCGAAGTAGCAACGGCTCTGGGCATCGCAGCCCGCGCCAGGGCCACCGTGGATGAACACCACGGGCAGACCTTCCGGCGAGCCGCTCTCATCGACATACAGCACATGCGGCGCTTCCACGGCCAGATCGTGCCGGGCGTAGGGTTTGATCTGCGGGTAGAGGGTCTGCATCGCGCACTCCGTGTGAGGTTTGGTTCGGCCGTGGGCCATCATAAACCTGAATTGCGCTTTGAGCATGTTCTCGTGCAGCCGAACGTCAAAGTTCGAGCAATCACCGAACAGAAACATCTACCACATGCGCGCCAGGCGCAAGGACATAGTCACTGAGCCTTTCACTTCACACAGGGCTCCTCATGACATTGCAGAAAGACTCCAGCATCGCCTATGCGCTGATCGCCGGAAAAACCCCCGAGTGGTTGAAATCCGCGCCACCCTCGATCCATACCCTGATGAAACAGGTGATGAGTGGCCGGGCATCTACGCTGGAACAGGCATGCCAGGCCCAACCTGCCATAGCCAAAGCACTGGCAACCGAGCATGCGCGGTTTCAGACAGCCATGGCTCAGGTGCAGGCCCTGTATCAGCCCCTGCCGGACCTGGAAGCATTCGCCAGGGAGCGGTTGAGCACGGCCATCAAGGAAACCTTCGGCTTCGAGGTGGATGTCACCAACAATTATCTGCTGGACGTCAGGCAACTCGACAATCAGCGCGGCCAGGAGTTCGGGGCCTACAAAAAAGCCACCCGCACATTGCTGGAGAGTGCGCTGCGAAATTTCGCGGCCAGTGCAGCCGAACCCGGAGGCATGGACAACGCTGATGCCCTGCTCACGAAGTCGGTGATCCTCGACCATAAAGGCTTCATGGGCACGGTCTCCATCCCCAACGCCCTCGACATGGCACCCGAACGATTTGCCCAGCTGTGCCGCGAGCTGGATATCGGCGGCCAGTACCAGGCAATGCTGCAGGCCATCTATTACAGCGACATCAAGAGCGGCGCAAGCAACCAGGCGAACTTCGAAAAGATAGCCGAGCTCGAGCGCTGCACCTTCATGCAAAGCCTGCACCTTGCCCGGCTGCAGAATGACATCAGCCAGAACCTCTATGAAGCAGCGCTGGCGCTACCCCTGGATGTTCCGGTTCGATCCTCCTCCCTCACGTTCAGTGTCATTTCGCTTTGGGACGTGCAGCTGACCGGCATGCGCCTGTTCAATTACAGGACAATCGATGGACAACGATCGGTGGCGCTTTACATTCCCGGCGACCCGAGGACACCGCTCAGGGAATTTGCCTCACAGACAGAATGCGAGCAATGGCTGCATGATCGCTTGCTCGGCGACATCAGATACCTCGATCAGTGCGTAAAAGAGCGCCACAAGCCCTATCTGCTGGGCAAGTTGCTGGACCGGTTGATGCCGTTGACGCTGACGGTCAAGGGCACTCATGAACGCACCGCAGATCCACAAGCCAAGTTGCATTGGCAAACGCGCCAACTGGAAGGATCCCTGTTGCAAGGACTGGTCACGGAAAAAGTCTTCCGCCATGAAGAAGATGCCGCCTTCCATGCTATCCCTACGACCCTCATCGATACCATCACGGCGGTAAGCTACCGCGAGCATTTGCTGCAAAAAACCCTGACCACTCTCAACATCGCTGGTTTCCTTGTACCTGCACTCGGCGAGGTGATGCTGGGTGTCTGTGCGCTGCAACTGGCCTACGAAGTCTACGAGGGTATCGAAAGCTGGACCCATGACGATCGGCAACAGGCTTACGAGTACCTGTTGGACGTGGTGAAGAACGTGGCGGAGATGGCCGCATTCACCCTGGCCATCAAGGCGGTCAGGGGTGGCGTGGGTGCGGCTGTTGGCGGCTTGGCAGAGCCAGCGCCTTTGCCTGAGCCCATGCCAGTGGAGACGCCTTCATTCATCGAAGAACTCGACGATGTGGAACTCCCCGAGGGGCAGACCAGGCTCTGGCAACCTGACCTTACGCCCTACGCCCAGTCCGTCGACCTTCCTGCGACACTCCAGCCAGACAACCTGGGGCTGCGTCAACATCATGGCAGAACCTGGCTGCAACTGGACGGCAAAGTGTTCTCGGTCAGGCGCTCAGCACAGGGCGACGGCTACCGCATCGAACACCCGAGCCGGGCGAACGCCTATCAACCACTGCTGCGTCACAACGGCACCGACATCTGGCTGCACCCGTTGGACCGCCCCGAGCTATGGCAGGAAAGCCAACTGCTGCGCCGCTCGGGAGCACTCAACGAAGGATTCGACGACGATACCGCACAGCGCATCTTGCGAGTGAGCGACATCGATGAGGATGTCCTGCGCAACGTGCTCTGCGAAGGTCGGCGCCTGCCTTGCCAGCTGCAGGATACCTTTACCCGCTTCAAGCTCTACCAGGCCATGCAACAGGCAAATACGCCGGCATTACCCGGCGAGGTTCAGCGTGACTTCCTGCAGCAGTACCAGCGCCTGCCTGCAAGCCAGGCGCCGGGTGCCGAAATGCTCCGCACACGCTATCGGCAGCTCCCCTCCCCCTTTATCGAGGAGCTGCTGGGCAATGCCACCGCAAGCGAACTGGGCGAGCTGCGCAATGGCAAAGTTCCCAGGCGCCTGGCCGACGAAGTACGCCTGCTCCAGCAGCAGATCAGGCTCAACCGGGCCTATGAAGGGCTGTACCTGGAGCAGTTGCGCAACTGGGACACCGACCGACTGGTACTCCATACCGTTGCACAGTTACCCGAGTGGCCAGCGGATCTCGGCATCACTCTGGAGCAGCGCATGTACTCGCCCAGCCAAAGTACCCGCATCGGCACCGACGATGCGCCGGCAGACTCAACGATCATCAGTGCCCAGGCCGGCTATGTGCTGATGCGCAGCGAAACACCCGGTGCACCACTGAACGCCCACGCCTCGTTGTACGGCGCCCTGTTCGAAGCACTCAGCGAAGCACAGCGCGCTGCGCTGGGGAGTAATGACGAGTTGGCACTCAAGGCAATGGTTCAGCAAGCTGACTTGCTGCCACGCCCAGTGCTGAGGCAGGTACTGGGCATGCAGGCGGTGGAACCCGGTTTCCGCTCGCCCATGCGCCTGGCCGATGGGCGTATTGGCTATCCCCTGGGCGGCTCTCGCCCACGCGCTGCCAGCATTTCACGGCAATCACTGCTCGCCAGGATCAGGCAGATTGGCCTGCACACCCCCGTGTCACGCCCCGCCGAGCAGCTCCTGACAGCACTGGAGAGCCTCAGCCTTGATCGTAATGCAATCAACGACCTGCTCGACAATCTGCAGGAGCAACGCAGCCAATTACACACCAGCCTGAACAACTGGCGGCAAAGGATGGCTGCTCTGCCTGGCCAGAGTGGGAGCGACTTCGAGCAGTTGACGAACGCCATCATGCAGCATTGGTATGATCGCGCCTTTGCCGCAAACGGCACCGTGGTTACACCGTTGCGCCTAGAGCGATTGTCCCTGTTGGACTTCCCCCTTCAGTTGCCGACGTTCTTCACCGCAGGCGTCAGCGATTTGCAACTGCTCGAGACCCAACCTGAACGCTATGAAAGCGTGCGCGAGCACACGCCGCGCTTGCACAGCCTGCTGCTGCAATTCGCCAACCTGAGAACACTGGAGATCAGCCGCGCTTACCGGCCAGAGGCTTTGCCCTCGCCGTTCCAGTTCAGCCTGCCGTTGATCGCAGAGCGGCTGCCCTTGCTGCAATCGCTGAGCCTGACACACCAGAACATGCTGATTTCCACAGCAGATATCGACAGCCTCGCAAGCCTGGCCGACCTGCGCCACCTGGATCTCAGCGGAAATCGCCTCTCCGAGGACTACCCGCCTGATTACAGTCAACTCAGGCTGACCTATCTGGGCCTGGACCACATGCATCTGGACCATTGGCCGGACGGACTCGGCTACAGTACCGTCTCGCGCCTGGAGCAGCTTTCCCTGCGCAACAACCAGATCACGTTACTGCCCCACTTCCTTCTGGAAAGCCCTTACCGCGCCAGCGAACCTCCCCAGCTGTACCTGCAAGGCAACCCCGTCAGTCACGACCACATGCTGTCTGTGATGCTCAACCAGGACGGGTTTGGGTCGCGCCTGGACTGGGACCAGCCCGATGCTTTCCGTGAACGTCTGAATCAGCAATTGAGCCTGCGGCAACAACTGCATGACCTTCTCGACAACTATATCAACGCCTCCTCCTCGACCACGGTGGTCAGCCAGGCCGTTCTGGCTGGCAGATTGCGTATCGCCACGGCATTGAGGCAGTTCTGGAGTGGTCAGGAGACCCGTCAACTCAGCATCCCGCTACGCCTGACAGGTGTCGCACTAGACTTGTTTCCGGCCCGGCTACCGGCGTTCTTCACCGAACGGGTAAGCGACCTCTGCCTCGAAAATGTCAGCGGTAGCACCTCACAGCTGCTGGATCTGCTCAGTCGTTTCCCTCATGTGACGCGCTTGACCCTGGACACTTTCGTACGGGCACCACAAGACCTGCCAATGGCGCTAAGGCAATCTTCCGGGCTCAGCTACCTGGCACTTCGAAATATCGGGCTGGAGGTCGACCAGCACTTCATGGATGCGCTGGAGCCACTGCACCGGCTTGAAGTACTGGACCTCAGCGGCAACGGCGCCGGCACGATCATCAACGCCCCACATACACTCCTCTCGCTGCGACGCCTTTATCTCAACGAAATGGGCCTCGAGCATTGGCCGACCTGGGCAGATCGCCTGTTGCCTCTGGAAATGCTGGACCTGAGCGATAACCAGATCAGGGAGCTTCCCCCCCACATCATGCAAAACCTCGATAACAACGTGCTCATCAGCACGATCGGCCTCCACGGCAACCCACTGTCGGAGGACACGGTGCACCGCGCACGCGTGGCATCGGAAAGCCAAAGCAGCTTCACCCTGAGGTTCGATGCACCTGCCGAATGGAACGAGGACCTGCTCAACGAACTTCTCGGAGACCCGGCGCGGCTGCTCATCGACGATGTTCCCAGGCTCAACGACTGGCTCCAGGCGTCGGAGGTGGAGAACGAAGCGCTGCGCGATGTCTGGGAGCAACTTCAGAAGGCAGGCGATGCCCAGGAACTACTCGCCCTGGTGGGCCGGTTGAGGAACACCTCCACTTACCGGAACGACGAAACCCGCGTAGGACTGTGCGAACGGGTGCACAAAGTGCTGGTCAGAGCACTGCTCGACGCAGACGATCGGGCACTGTTCAATATCCAGGCCAGTGAAGCCCTGACGCAGGAAAACGGCAGCCAGACCTGCCATGACGGCGCACTGCTGGTCTTCAAGAGCATCGAGTTCTACATCGCCCGCGAACGCCTGCAGTTCGAAGGCGCGGACAGCGAGGCCAACCTGTACCGTGAACTGCGTCGCCTTTATCGCATACATGCAGTGGATGAGGTGGCAACGCGAGAGGCCGGCAACCGGGATATCGCCGAGGTGCGCCTGACCTACCTGCGCGAACTGAACGGGCCACTGCAGCTAGGTCAGCCTGTCGACAGGCTGCTCTATGCCATCAACCCCAGTATCGAGGAATTGATCGATGCCGAGCTGCAGGTTCGGCGTGGTGAACTCGGTGAGGATTTCCTGCGCTTTGCCGCCACCAATGAAGTGTGGGTGCAGCACTTGCGCCAGGCCTACGCGCAACGCTTCGAGCAGATCGAAAGCGCTTACCGGGACCAGGTGATTGAATTGCAGGAGCGTAACCCAGATCGACCACTGGATACACTGGCCGGTGAGTTCAACGTCCTGGAGCAAAGGCGACAAGCCCGCGAAGCGCACCTGATTCGTGAACTCACCGCCTTCGCCGACCCTGATCGCAGACCACGCTCCTCGAGCGAATGACCCGGCTCAACGCCCGTGGCGTTCACGCCCCCAGGCCAGCGTGGCTTGCAGCAACCGACGCAAGACCACCTGGGTCGGCTGCGCGAGGTCTTCGCGGTAGCGGAAAGGCTCGACCTCTTCCATGTAGGTGCTCTGCGCCAGCTCCAGTTGCACCGCATGTATGTTGTTTGCCGGATCGCCGTAGTGCCGGGTGATATGCCCACCCTTGAAGCGCCCATTGAGTACATGGCTGTAGCCTTGGGCGTCGCCGCACACGCCCTGCAGCCGATCGGCCAACTCGGGATTGCAACTGGCGCCGTTGAAAGTGCCCAGGTTGAAGTCCGGCAGCTTGCCGTCGAACAGGTGCGGGATCAGCGAACGGATCGAGTGGGCGTCCCACAGCAGCGCGTAACCGAACTCGGCACGCAGGCGCTCCAGTTCACGACGAATCGTGTCGTGGTACGGGCGCCAGATCCCTTCCAGGTACGTCGCCCGCTCATCGGCGCTGGGCACCTGCCCGTCCTTGAACAACGGCTCGCCATCGAACAAGGTCGCCGGGTACAGGCCGGTGGTGGCGCCGGCGTACAGCGGCTTGTCGTCGTCCGGGCGGTTCAGATCGATGACGAAGCGCGAATACTCCGCCGCCACCACACTGGCGCCCAGGTCACGGGCGAAGGCGTACAGGCGCGGAATGTGCCAGTCGGTGTCCGGCAGGCTGCGTGCCTGGTCGACCAAACCGTCACGCACCTTGTCGGTCAGGCCCAGCCCGGCGTGGGGCATGCTGATCAGCAATGGCAGCCGGCCTTGGTGGAAACTCAATACCTTGTCCATATGACTCCTACAGCGTATCTGCTTGATCTTCGTGGGAGCGGGCTTGCCCCGCGATGAAGGGCACCGGCCTCGCCGGTATCGCGGGACAAGCCCGCTCCCACCGAAGCTACCCTTCAGTTGGATATCTCATGCCCCAGGCGCACCACGCGCTTGGGCAGGTCGCCGCCGAGCCAGTAGCTCAGGTCGGCCGGGCGCTCGATCTGCCAGGCGATGAAGTCCGCCACCTTGCCCACCTCCAGCGAGCCGTGGCTGTCGCCCAGCCCCAGCGCTGTGGCGGCGTGCACGGTGACGCCGGCCAGCGCTTCCTCGGGGGTCATGCGAAAACAGGTGCAGCCCATGTTCAGCATCAGGCGCAGCGACAGCCCCGGCGAAGTACCGGGGTTGAGATCGCTGGCCAGGGCGATCTTCACGCCATGCCGACGCAGGGCATCCATCGGCGGCAGCTGGGTTTCGCGCAGGAAGTAGAACGCCCCCGGCAACAGCACGGCTACGGTGCCGGCCTCGGCCATGGCGATGGCGTCTTCCTCGGTCATGAACTCCAGGTGATCGGCCGACAGCGCCTGGTAGCGCGCTGCCAGGCTGGAGCCGTGCAGCGACGACAGCTGCTCGGCATGCAGCTTGACCGGCAGGCCCAGTTCACGGGCCTTGATGAACAGCCGCTCGACCTGGGCGGGAGAAAACGCCAGGTGCTCGCAGAAGGCATCCACCGCATCCACCAGGCCCTCGGCGGCCAGCGCCGGGAGCATTTCATCGCAGACGTGGGCGATGTAGTCGTCGGCGCGGCCAATGTACTCCGGCGGCAGGGCATGGGCTGCCAGGCAGGTACTGCGCACGGTCACCGGCAGTTCCTCGCCCAGGCGCCGAGCCACGCGCAGCATCTTGCGCTCGCTCTCGAGGTCCAGGCCATAGCCCGACTTGATCTCTATGGTGGTCACGCCGTCGCGCATCAGCGCCTGGACCCGCTGGCGGGCACTAACAAACAGCGCGTCCTCGCTGGCCGCGCGGGTGGCCCGCACGGTGCTGGCGATGCCGCCGCCCTGGGCGGCGATCTCGGCATAGCTGACGCCCTGCAGGCGCTGCTCGAACTCGCCGCTGCGATTGCCACCGAACACCGCGTGGGTGTGGCAGTCGATCAGCCCGGGCGTGACCCAGGCACCGCCCAGGTCGACGACCCGGTCGGCCTCGACCGGGGGCACATCAGCGCGGGGACCGATCCACTCGATCAGGCCAGCGCTGGTGACGATCGCCGCGTCCTCGATGATCGAGTAACGGCCGTCGGTCATGGTCGCGGCGTGGCAGTGTTGCCAGAGGGTTCTCATCAGGATCTCCTTGTAAGCTTAACGATGCAGCTCGGCAGGCTCCCGAAGCGGCTCGCCACCACCCGCGCGCGGCTTGCACCACAGCAGGTAGGACGCCACCAGGAACACCACCCAGATCACCCCGACGATCAAGGCCGCCTGGGTGTCGGGGAAGTAGCCGAGCACACCGAAGATGAACACCATGAAGGCAATGGCCAGGGCCGGGCCATAGGGCCAGAACGGTACCGGGAACTGGAGCTGGGCGACTTGCTCGCGGCTCATGCTGCGGCGCATGGCGACCTGGGTGACCAGGATCATCAGCCACACCCACACCGTGGCGAAAGTCGCGATCGAGGCGATCAGCAGGAACACGTTTTCCGGAATCAGGTAATTGAGCAGCACGCCGATCAGCAGCGCCGCGCCCATCACTACAACGGTCATCCACGGCACGCCATGTTTCGACAGTTTGCCGAAGCCACGCGGCGCCTGGCCGTGCTGGGCCAGGCCGTACATCATGCGGCCGGCGCCGAAGATGTCGCTGTTGATCGCCGAGATGGCCGCCGAGATCACCACGATATTGAGCACGGCGGCGGCCGAACCGATCCCCAGGTTGCTGAAGATCTGCACGAACGGGCTGCCCTGGCTGCCGATCTGCGGCCATGGGTACAGGCACATCAGCACGAACAGGGTGAGCACGTAGAACAGCAGGATGCGCAGCGGCACGGCGTTGATCGCTTTCGGGATCACGCGCTGAGGGTCTTTCGCTTCACCTGCGGTGACGCCGATGATCTCGATGCCGCCGAAGGCGAACATCACCACCGCGAACGAGGCGATCAGGCCACTGATGCCATTGGGCATGAAGCCGCCGTGGTCGAACAGGTTGCTCACCCCGACCGCGTGCCCGGTGCCCACCTGGCTGAAGCCGAAGGCCATGATGCCGAGTCCCGCGAGGATCATCGCGACGATGGCGCCGACCTTGAGCAGCGACAGCCAGAACTCCATCTCGCCGAAGACCCGCACGTTGCACAGGTTCAGGCCGCCGATCAGGAAGACGATGCCCAGCACCCAGATCCAGCGGGCGACCTCGGGGAACCAGAAGCCCATGTAGATACCGAAGGCGGTGACGTCGGCGATGGCGACGATGACCATCTCGAAGGCATAGGTCCAGCCGAGTATGAAGCCGGCCATGGGGCCGAGGTAGGTGCTGGCGTAGTGGCCGAAGGAGCCGGCCACCGGGTTGTGCACGGCCATCTCGCCGAGGGCGCGCATGACCATGAATACGGCGGCGCCGCCGATCAGGTAGGCCAGCAGCACGGCCGGGCCGGCCATCTGGATGGCCGAGGCCGAACCGTAGAAAAGCCCGGTACCGATTGCCGAACCGAGCGCCATGAAACGGATATGCCGGGCCGATAGCCCGCGCTTGAGACCTTGAGCTTGTTGCATGTCACGTCCTTATTGTTGTTCTGGTCGTGAGAATGAGGGGGCTGCCGCGCAGCCCATCGAGGCACAAGGCCGCTCCTACAAGGGAACGCATTGCCTGTGTAGGAGCGGCCTTGCGCCGCGAAAGGGCCGCAAAGCGGCCCCGACGGCATTACAGGCTAGGCAGGACCCCAGCCGGCAGCAGGCCGGTCAAGGTACCTTTGGCCAGCAGCTCGGACGCCACCTCGATATCCGGCGCGAAGAAGCGGTCGCGGTCATAGTGCGGCACGTCCTTGCGCAAGGCCTGACGCGCCTGCTCCAGCTTGACCGAAGTCTTCAGCCCCTTGCGCAGGTCCAGGCCCTGGCAGGCGCCCAGCCATTCGATGGCCAGCACGCCACGGGTGTTCTCGGCCATTTCCCACAGGCGCTTGCCGGCGGCCGGGGCCATCGACACGTGGTCTTCCTGGTTGGCCGAGGTCGGCAGGCTGTCGACGCTGTGCGGGTGCGACAGCGCCTTGTTCTCGCTGGCCAGCGCGGCGGCGGTGACCTGGGCGATCATGAAGCCGGAGTTGACCCCGCCGTTTTCCACCAGGAACGGCGGCAGCTGGGACATGTGCTTGTCCATCATCAGCGAGATGCGGCGCTCGCTCAGCGAGCCAATCTCGGCAATGGCCAGGGCCAGGTTGTCGGCAGCCATGGCCACGGGCTCGGCGTGGAAGTTGCCACCGGAGATCACGTCACCTTCGGCGGCGAACACCAGCGGGTTGTCCGACACGGCGTTGGCTTCGATGCCCAGCACTTCGGCGGCCTGGCGGATCTGGGTCAGGCAGGCACCCATGACTTGCGGCTGGCAGCGCAGGGAGTAAGGGTCCTGGACCTTGTCGCAGTTCTTGTGCGACAGCGACACTTCGCTGGAATCACCCAGCAGGTCGCGGAAGCAGGCGGCGGTGTCGATCTGGCCGCGCTGGCCACGCACTTCGTGGATACGCGCATCGAACGGCGAACGCGAGCCCAGTGCCGCCTCTACGGTCAGGCCGCCACAGGCGATGGCCGCGGCGTACAGGTCTTCGGCCTGGAACAGGCCGCGCAGGGCGTAGGCGGTGGAAGCCTGGGTACCGTTGAGCAGGGCCAGGCCTTCTTTGGCGGCCAGGGTCAGCGGTTCGAGGCCGGCGACGGCCAGGGCTTCGGTGGCGGGCAGCCACTGGCCCTTGTAGCGGGCCTTGCCTTCGCCCAGCAGCACCAGCGACATGTGTGCCAGCGGTGCCAGGTCGCCGGAAGCGCCGACCGAGCCCTTGAGCGGGATGTGTGGATAGACTTCGGCGTTGACCAGGCCGATCAGCGCGTCGATCACCTTGCGGCGGATACCGGAGAAGCCGCGGCTCAGGCTGTTGATCTTCAGCACCATGATCAGGCGCACCAGGTCGTCGTCCAGCGGCGCGCCGATACCGGCGGCATGGGACAGCACCAGCGAGCGCTGCAGGTTTTCCAAGTCGTGGCTGGCGATACGGGTCGAGGCCAGCAGGCCGAAACCGGTGTTGATGCCATAGGCGGTGCGGTCTTCGGCGATGATCTGCTCGACGCAGGCGACGCTGGCGTCGATGGCCGACGCGGCGCTGGCGTCCAGCTGCAGGCGCACGGGGGCGGCATGGATGGCGCGCAGCTGGGCCAGGGTCAGGGTGCCGGGCTTGAGGGTCAATTCGGTCACTTCGCTACTCCAATCGCATGGGGCCACGCGGGGCCCCTTCTTGTTGTTCAGTATCACCCTTGCAGGGTGCGATCCAAAGCGCGGCGATCAGCCGGTGATCATCGGCAGGTCCAGGCCCTGCTCCTTGGCGCAATCGATGGCGATCTGGTAACCAGCATCGGCGTGGCGCATCACGCCGGTTCCCGGGTCGTTGGTCAGGACACGGGCAATACGCTCGGCGGCTTCGTCGGTACCGTCGCAGACGATGACCATGCCCGAATGCTGGGAGAAGCGCATGCCCACGCCACCGCCGTGGTGCAGCGAAACCCAGGTGGCGCCGCCCGCGGTGTTGAGCAGGGCGTTGAGCAGCGGCCAGTCGGAGACCGCGTCGGAGCCGTCGCGCATGGCTTCGGTCTCGCGGTTGGGGCTGGATACAGAACCCGAGTCCAGGTGGTCACGGCCGATGACGACCGGCGCCGACAGCTCGCCGCTGCGCACCATTTCGTTGAACGCCAGGCCGAGCTTGGCGCGCAGGCCCAGGCCAACCCAGCAGATACGCGCCGGCAGGCCCTGGAAGCTGATGCGCTCGCGGGCCATGTCCAGCCAGCGGTGCAGGTGGGCGTCGTCCGGGATCAGTTCCTTGACCTTGGCGTCGGTCTTGTAGATGTCTTCGGCGTCGCCGGACAGCGCGGCCCAGCGGAACGGACCGACGCCGCGGCAGAACAGCGGGCGGATGTAGGCCGGGACGAAGCCCGGGAAGTCGAAGGCGTTGGCCACGCCCTCTTCCTTGGCCATCTGGCGGATGTTGTTGCCGTAGTCGAAGGTCGGGATGCCCTGCTTCTGGAAGTCGAGCATGGCCTTGACGTGCACGGCCATCGATTGCTTGGCGGCTTTCACCACGGCAGCCGGGTCGGTCTGGGCGCGGTCGCGATACTGCTCCCAGGTCCAGCCGGCCGGCAGGTAGCCGTTGAGCGGGTCGTGGGCACTGGTCTGGTCGGTGACCATGTCCGGGCGCACGCCGCGCTTGACCAGCTCAGGCAGGATCACGGCGGCGTTGCCGTGCAGGGCGATGGAGATGGCCTTGCCTTCGGCGGTGTACTTGGCGATGCGCGCCAGGGCGTCGTCCAGGTCCTTGGCCTGCTCATCGACGTAGCGGGTTTCCAGGCGGAAATCGATGCGGCTCTGCTGGCACTCGATGTTCAGCGAGCAGGCACCGGCCAGGGTCGCGGCCAATGGCTGGGCGCCGCCCATGCCACCGAGGCCGGCGGTCAGTACCCACTTGCCTTTCAGGCTGCCGTTGTAGTGCTGGCGGCCGGCTTCGACGAAGGTTTCGTAGGTGCCCTGGACGATGCCCTGGCTGCCGATGTAGATCCAGCTGCCGGCGGTCATCTGGCCGTACATGGCCAGGCCCTTGGCATCCAGCTCGTTGAAGTGTTCCCAGTTGGCCCAGTGCGGCACCAGGTTGGAGTTGGCAATCAGTACGCGCGGGGCGTTGCTGTGGGTCTTGAACACGCCGACCGGCTTGCCCGACTGCACCAGCAGGGTTTCGTCGTCTTCCAGGCGGGTCAGGGTCTCGACGATCTTGTCGTAGCACTCCCAGTTGCGCGCGGCGCGGCCGATGCCGCCGTACACCACCAGCTCTTTCGGATTTTCGGCTACCTGCGGGTCGAGGTTGTTCATCAGCATGCGCAGCGGGGCTTCGGTCAGCCAGCTCTTGGCGGTCAGCTTGTTGCCACGCGGGGCACGGATTTCTACGTCACGGTATTTGTTGTTGTCAGTCACGGGGAGGTCCTCTGCGGTCGTCCGACGGCATGTGTGTGTCGTGGTGACAATACAAACACACCTTTACTTGTATGTACAAGCATAGGCAACCAAAAAAGAACGACCATTCCTCGGATGAAAACGAAAAGGGGCCGCTGCGCGGCCCTTTCGCGGCACAAGGCCGCTCCTACAGGATTGCGCGGGACCTGTAGGAGCGGCCTTGTGCCGCGAAAGGGCTGCGCAGCAGCCCCAATTCACGTAATTCGAACTCAGCGCTGAATCAGCTCGATCAGGCAGATCCGCCCCTGCACATCCAAATCCAGCAACCCCTCGTTGCCATCGATCCGCAGGCAATCATACCGCCCAAGCTGCCGCGTCTCTTCCCCAGCCAACCCCACCTCGACATGAGTGCCGGCGGCAAACAGCAACAGCGTCGACGCCGAACTGAACACCCGGCTGCCGCCATCGAACCACTGCAACCGCGCCCGATACCGCTGCGGCGCATAGATCAGGTTGAAATCGCGAATCGCCCCGCCCAGCAGCTTGCAACTGACCTGGCTCTCGCCACTGAAGGCGAACGCATCGAACGGCAGCAGCGGCCGGCTGGCCTGGCCATCGACCAGCAGGCGCATGCCATCGCCCTGCAGCACGGTGATGATCCGCTGGTACCCGGCAAAGCTGGAAAAGCCACCGGACTCCTCGATATCGGCAATCGACAGGCGCCAGCCAAAACCGTCCAGGCTGTCGCCGGCATCGCGGGTGATCTCTTCGGTGAAGCCACCACCGTTCTTCCAGGGCATGCGCGGATAATCCCGGGCACGCAACAGCTGCAACTGGGTCATTTGCTGAATCGTCCTTCCAGACGGTGACGGGAACCGGGGTGGATCAGCCGCGCGGCGGTCACCGGCTGGCGCCCCGACCAGGTACGGCGGCGGATCAGCAGGCACGGCTCGCCCCGCTCGATCTGCAACAGCGTGCATTCTTCAGGCTCGGCGAGGATGGCCTCGACCACGTGCTCGCCTTCGGTGAGCGGCGCGACCTGCGACAGGTAGGCGTAGGGTGTCTGCCGGGTGAAATCCTGCTTGAGGTAGTCCGGGGCGATGGCCGCGTTGACGTAGCGGTCCTCGATCTGCACCGGCACGCCGTTCTCGTAATGCACGATCAGCGAGTGGAACACCCGCTGGCCTTCGCGCATGTCCAGGGCCAGGGCGCGCTCGGAGCCCGCGGCCTCCTCGGCCAGGGTGATCACCTGGCAGCTATGCTGGTGGCCACGGCCGGCGATCTCGTCGGCGATGTTGTTGACCTCGAACAACGCCGAACGGCTCTTGGGCTCGGCGACGAAGGTGCCGACGCCCTGCATGCGCACCAGCAGGCCTTCGGCGGTCAGTTCGCGCAGGGCGCGGTTGATGGTCATGCGGCTGAAGCCCAGCTCGCTGACCAGTTCGCTCTCGGAAGGCACCCGGTGATGAGGCGGCCAGCTGCCGCTCTCGATCTGCTGGATGATCATCTGTTTCACCCGGGCGTAGAGCGGCGCCGGCCCTTCGCCCATCTGGGCAACCAGCGCGGAGACAGGAGGTGTCGGCACGGCGTTGAATCCTTGTGCGGTTGGAGTGAACGGTAGCTTGCCGGAGTTTACCCGGCAGGCAAACGGCTGTATATGTATATACAAGTTAACAATAACAGGATTTCACCGATGTCCGCCTATTTCGCCGAACGCGCCCTGCTGCCCTCGGGCTGGGCCCGCAATGTCCGCCTGGAGGTCGCCGCCGACGGCCGACTGGCCTCGATCGAGGCCGATGCCAGCGCCGATGGCGCCGAGCGCCTGGCCGGGCCGTTGCTGCCGGGCATGCCCAACCTGCACTCGCACGCGTTCCAGCGGGCCATGGCGGGGCTGGCGGAAGTGGCTGGCAATCCCAACGACAGCTTCTGGACCTGGCGCGAGCTGATGTACCGCCTGGTCGGCCAGATCACCCCCGAGCAACTGCAGGTGATCGCCCGCCAGCTGTACATCGAGATGCTCAAGGCCGGCTACACCTCGGTGGCCGAGTTCCATTACGTGCACCATGACCAGAACGGCCAGGCCTATGCCGACCCTGCCGAGCTGTCGCGCCGCATCAGCGCCGCCGCCAGTGCCAGCGGTATCGGCCTGACCCTGCTGCCGGTGCTGTACAGCCATTCCGGCTTCGGCGGCCAGGCCCCCAACGACGGCCAACGGCGCTTCATCAACTCCACCGAGCAGTACCTGCGCCTGCAACAGCAGCTTGCACCCTTGCTGGCGCAACAACCGGCGCAGGCGCTGGGGCTGTGCTTCCATTCCCTGCGCGCGGTGACGCCGAGCCAGATCGCCGATGTGCTGGGCGCCGGCGATGCGGCCTGCCCGGTGCATATCCACATTGCCGAGCAGCAGAAGGAAGTCGATGACTGCCTGGCCTGGAGTGGCCGCCGTCCGCTGCAGTGGCTGTACGAGCATGTCGAGGTGGATCAGCGCTGGTGCCTGGTCCACGCCACCCACGCCGAAGCCGACGAAGTCGCCGCCATGGCCCGCAGCGGCGCGGTGGCCGGATTGTGCCTGAGCACCGAGGCGAACCTGGGCGACGGGATCTTCCCGGCGGTGGACTACCTGGCCCAGGGCGGGCGCATGGGCATCGGCTCGGACAGCCATGTGTCGCTCAGCGTGGTCGAGGAACTGCGCTGGCTGGAGTATGGCCAGCGCCTGCGCGACCAGCGCCGCAACCGGCTGTATCGCGGTGACCAGCCGATGGTCGGCCGAACGCTCTACGATGCCGCCCTGGCGGGTGGCGCCCAGGCGCTGGGGCAGCCGATCGGCGAACTCGCCGTGGGCAAGCGCGCGGACTGGCTGGTGCTTGATGGGCAGGATCCGTACCTTGCCGTGGCCGACGGCGATGCGATCCTGAACCGCTGGCTGTTCGCGGGCGGCGACCGCCAGGTGCGCGATGTGATGGTCAATGGGCGGTGGGTGGTGCGCCAGGGGCGGCATGAATTGGATGAGGAAAGCTCGGTGGCGTTTGTCGAGGTGCTACGCCAGGTTCTAGCCTGAACGCGGACCCTGTAGGAGCGGCCTTGTGTCGCGAAAGGGCCGCAAAGCGGCCCCGGCAACATCGGCACCGACATCGAAATCCCGGGGGCGCTATGCGCCCCTTTCGCGACGCAAGGCCGTTCCCACAGGGTGCGCGTCCACTTCTAGATGGTGAGCAGGCTCAATGCCGGACGACAATCTGCTTGTCAGGCGTACGCCAGATCAGCCGATTGGTGTCATACCCCTGCTGCCGCGCCTTGGCCAAGAGGTTCTCCCGCTCCCACGCCGGCAACGAAGGCGTGCGCGACAAAATCCACAAGTACTTGCGATCCGGACTACCGACGATCGCCGTGCGGTAGCGCTCGTCGACGAACAGGATCCAGTAGTCGCCCTTGGCCACACCCGGCACCAGACGGGTGAACCAGTTGTCGAACTCGACCCACAGCTTGTCGGTGTGCCCGGCCTCCTGCGGCGTGGCATGGCCTTCGGCGCGCAGCCACTCGTCGCCCAGGGTGCGGCAGCGATTGAGCACACCGACCGTGCCGTCGGGCTTGAGGTTGTAGTGGGCTTCGGATTGGGCACAGCCGTCCTGGTACTTCATCGGCAGACGCGCCAGCTCGAACCATTTGCCCTGGTAACGCTTGAGGTCGACCGCACCTGCGGTCTTCGGCGCCAGCGGGTCGGTGGCCGAGGTGGCGCAGCCACCGAGCAGCATCACCAGGCACACGCCCAGCAGCAGGTGCAGACGCCTCATTTGAGGCCCTGCCCGGAATACATCAGGACCTTGTCCGCCGCGTACTGCACGCTGATGAAGCTCTTCTCGTCACCCCAGGTGCAGCTGCTCATGCCCAGTGCGCCGGAGCACTCCTTTGGCGAGCCGAGCAGTTGCTCGACCTCGGCCTTGTTCATGCCGGCCTTGAGCTTGGAATAGTTTTCCTGGTTGATCTTGCTGCAGGCGGTCAGGACGACGCACAAGGACAACAGGGCGAGGGAACGCAACGACATGAAGGGACACTCCTGGAGGTGGATACGCAGGTACGAGGGCCTGCAGGGAGCTTAGAAGGGAAAAAGGCTCCGCGGTTCCCTGGCGGGGCAGGTTTCGTTGTGCGCCGTTGGTCGTCTGGCGCGCAAACGATTAATGTTTTATTCCTGCGCGTCGACATAGAGCGGTGGTGTGGCCTTTTGCCGCACCCCTCCCCTTCGTGCCCGTGCGCAGATTCCAAGAAAAATGACCAAGAACCTCAAGTTCAGCCACAAGATCCTGCTGGCCGCCGCCCTCGTGGTGGCCGTCGCCTTCACCTGCTTCGTCCTGTTCAACGACTACCGGCAACGCCAGTCACTGCGCAGCGACACCGAATCGACGTTGCAGTCACTGGGCAACCTGACCGCGGGCAACATCCGCACCTGGCTCGACAGCCGCATCCAGCTGGTGAACTCGGTGGCCCAGCAGATTGCCGTCGACGGCCCGGCCAAGGGCAGCCTCGACCGCATCCTGGCGTTGCCGGTGTACAGCGGCAACTTCATCCTCACCTACTTCGGCGGCCAGGACGGCAGCATGCAGTCGGTACCGGTGGGCAACCGCGCCGCCGACTACGACCCGCGCGTGCGCGGCTGGTACAAGGCGGCCAGCGCGGCGGGCCAGACCATCGTCACCGAGCCGTACATCTCGGTCTCGGCCGGCAAGCTGGTGATCACCCTGGCCACTCCGGTGCAGCAGGGCGGGCGCATGATCGGCGTGAGCGGTGTCGACACCGACCTGCAGACCATCAGCAACCTGATCAACACCCTGGACTTCGGCGGTCGCGGCCATGCCTTCATCGTCAACGGCGAAGGCAAGGTGCTCATCCATCCCAAGGGTGAACTGGCGCTCAAGACCCTGGCCGATGTCTACCCCGGCAACGACCTGCGCATCGGCAGCGGCCTGAAAGAAGTCGAAGTCGATGGCCGCCGGCAGTTCATCAGCTTCACTCATGTCGACGGCGTGCCGTCGGCGGACTGGTACGTGGCGCTGGTGCTGGACCAGGACGCAGCCTTCGCCATGCTCGGCGAGCTGCGCACCTCGGCGCTGGTGGCGACGCTGATCGCGATGCTGGTGATCATCGCCCTGCTCGGCCTGCTGATCCGCGTGCTGATGGAACCGCTGCATGTCATGGGCCGCGCCATGCGCGACATCGCCGAGGGCGAGGGCGACCTGACCCGGCGCCTGAACATCCACGCCCAGGACGAGTTCGGCAGCCTGGCGCAGTCGTTCAACCGCTTCGTCGAGCGGATCCACGAGTCGATTCGCGAAGTGGCCTCGGCCACCGGTCAGGTGAATGCCGTGGCCAGCCAGGTGGTCAACGCCTCCAACGCCTCGATCCACAACGCCGACCAGCAATCGAGCCGCACCAGCAGCGTGGCCGCGGCGATCAACCAGCTGGGGGCCGCCGCCCAGGAAATCGCCCAGAACGCCGCTCTCGCTTCGCAGCACTCCAGCGCCGCCCGTGGCCTGGCCGAGGAAGGCCAGCAAGTGGTCGGCGAAACCATCGACGTGATGAACCAGCTGTCGGCGCGCATCAGCGACGCCAGCGGCAATATCGAGACGCTGAACAACCATACGGCGAACATTGGTCAGATCCTCGATGTGATCAGCGGCATCTCGCAGCAGACCAACCTGCTGGCGCTCAACGCCGCCATCGAGGCCGCCCGTGCCGGCGAGGCCGGGCGCGGCTTCGCGGTGGTGGCGGACGAGGTGCGCAACCTGGCCCACCGTACCCAGGACTCGGCGCAGCAGGTGCAGCGTCTGATCGAGGAACTGCAGGCCGGCGCCCAGGTGGCGGTCAGCACCATGAACCAGAGCCAGCAGCACAGTGATCGCAGCGTGGGCATCGCCAACCAGGCCGGCGAGCGCCTGGGCAGCGTCACCCAGCGCATCGGCGAGATCGACGGCATGAACCAGTCGGTGGCCACCGCCACCGAGGAACAGACGGCCGTGGTCGAGTCGATCAATGTCGACATCAACGAGATCAATACGTTGAACCAGGAAGGGGTGCACAACCTGCAGAGCACCTTGCGTGCCTGCACCGACCTTGAGCATCAGGTCGAGCGGTTGAAGCATCTGGTGGGCAGTTTCAGGATCTGATTCGAAGGCCCTGGGGGCCGCTTTGCGGCCCATCGCGGCACAAGGCCGCTCCTACAGGGGGATGCGATTCCCTGTAGGAGCGGCCTTGTGCCGCGAAAGGCCTGCGCAGCAGGCCCGGCTATTCAGAAGCGGGAGCCAGGCTCCAGCAAGAAATCCATCTCCTCGCTGGTACTCGGCCGCTCCAGCACCAGGTTACGGTGCGGGAAACGCCCGAAGCGGGCAATCACCCGCTGGTGCTGCTCGGCATAGTCGAGGAAGCCTTCGAACAACCGGCGGTTGGCCTCCGGCTGCTCGTCGAGCAAGGTCTGGTAACGCTCGACACACAGGTTCTGCCAGTCCAGCACCTCGGCGTGCTCCAGCACCAGCAGCACGAACACCCGCTGGATCGGCAGCAACTGGTAGTCCCAGCCCTTCTGCAGGCCCTGCATGGCCACCACCTGCGCCCGCCGATCGCCTTCGAAGGCGCGCGGCGTGTCGCGGTGGATCATGCGCGGCAGCTGATCCAGCAGGATCAGCAGGCCAAGCCAGCCCTGCGGGCTCTGCTGCCACTCATCGAGCCCGCCCGAGAGGGCCTGCTCGACCAGGTGGCCGAACTGAGCCTGGGCTTCGGCGTCATGGTGCTTGCCGAACCACAGCGTGTTCTTCTCGTCAGCCACGGCCTGGGCACTAGTGCCCCAACCGAACCACCACTCCAGCAACGGCTGCCAAGGTGCGAGCATGACTTACTCCTTGTGGTAAGCGGTGACGCGCTCGACCTCTTCCTTCGAGCCGAGGATCACCGACACGCGCTGGTGCAGGCTCTCCGGCTTGATGTCGAGGATACGCTCGTAACCGTTGGTGGAGGCGCCGCCGGCCTGTTCGATGATGAACGACATCGGGTTGGCTTCGTACATCAGGCGCAGCTTGCCCGGCTTGCTCGGCTCGCGGGCGTCGCGCGGGTACATGAACAGGCCGCCACGGGTCAGGATGCGGTGCACGTCGGCCACCATCGAGGCGATCCAGCGCATGTTGTAGTTCTTCTTCAGCGGACCGGTCTCGCCGGCCAGCAGCTCGCCCACGTAACGCTGCACCGGGGCTTCCCAGTGACGCTGGTTGGACATGTTGATGGCGAACTCGGCGGTGGTTTCCGGGACGCGGATGTTCTCGTGGGTCAGGACGAAGCTGCCCAGCTCGCGGTCCAGGGTGAAGCCCTTGACGCCGTTGCCCAGGGTCAGGATCAGCATGGTCTGCGGGCCGTAGATGGCGTAACCGGCGGCGACCTGCTCGGTGCCTGGCTGCAGGAAGGCATTCTCGTTCAGGCTTTCGTTCTGGCTCAGGTACTGGTTAGGGCAACGCAGTACCGAGAAGATGGTGCCGACCGAAACGTTGACGTCGATGTTCGACGAACCGTCCAGCGGGTCGAAGACCAGCAGGTAGGCGCCTTTCGGGTATTTGCCCGGGATCTGGTAGGCGTTGTCCATTTCCTCGGACGCCATGCCGGCCAGGTGGCCGCCCCACTCGTTGGCCTCGAGCAGGATGTCGTTGGAGATCACGTCGAGCTTCTTCTGCACTTCGCCCTGGACGTTTTCGGTGCCCATGCTGCCCAGCACGCCGCCCAGGGCGCCCTTGGACACGTGGTGGCTGATCTCCTTGCACGCACGCGCCACCACCTCGATCAGGAAGCGCAGATCGGCAGGGGTATTGTTGCTGCGGGTCTGCTCAATCAGATAGCGACTCAGGGTAACGCGGGACATGTATGGCTCCGAAAGGAATAGGGGGAGAAAAACCCCCGCAGTTTACAGGGAGAGTTGCGGGCTAGCGAGCAAAGAGACTCGTCGGGAGGTCTTGAGTTCAGCAATGGACAGGCCAATGGTCGGTTGGCGTCATGCTCCGGCAGCCTGCCCGGACTCTGTGGGAGCGGCCTTGCGTCGCGAAAGGGGCGCAAAGCGGCCCCAGGTTCCATCTACGCAACCAGAATTGCCGGGGCCGCTGCGCGGCCCTTTCGCGACGCAAGGCCACTCCCACAGGTTCGTGTATCCAGCCTCAATCCAACGCCTTCCAGATCTCGGTCGCATACTCGCGAATGGTCCGGTCCGACGAGAACCAGCCCATCCGCGCGGTATTGAGCACCGCCATGCGCCACCAGTCCTGCGGCGCGTGCCACAGCTCCTCGACCCGTCGCTGGGCGTCCCAGTAGGCATCGAAGTCGGCGCATACCAGAAAGCGGTCATAGGCGATCAACCCGTCCACCAACCCGGCATAGCGCGCCGGGTCATCCGGCGAGAACACCCCGCTGCGGATCGCCTGCAGTACATCGCCCAGGCGATGGGAGGCGGCGACCGCCGCGGCGGCGCCGAAATCGCCGCTGCGCTTGCGTGCCTCCACCTGCTGGGCGGTCAGGCCGAAGATGAACATGTTCTCGGCGCCCACCTGCTCGCACATCTCGACATTGGCGCCATCCAGGGTACCGATGGTCAGCGCGCCATTGAGGCCGAACTTCATGTTGCTGGTACCGGATGCCTCGTAGCCGGCGGTGGAGATCTGCTCGGACAAGTCCGCCGCCGGGATGATGCTCTCGGCCAGGCTGACGTTGTAGTTGGGCAGGAACACCACCTTGAGCAGGCCACGCACCGTGGGGTCGTTGTTGACCACCCGGGCGATGTCGTTGGCCAGCTTGATGATCAGCTTGGCCTGGTGGTAGCTGGCCGCCGCCTTGCCGGCGAAGATCTTCACCCTCGGCACCCAGTCGGTGCTTGGGTCATTGCGGATCGCCTGGTACAGCGCCACCGTGTGCAGCAGGTTGAGCAACTGGCGCTTGTACTCATGGATACGCTTGACCTGGACGTCGAACAGCGCCTCCGGATTGACCGTCACCCCCAGCCGGTCCTGGATGATGCTGGCCAGGGCGCGCTTGCTGTGCAGGCGCTGGGCGGCGAACTGCTTGCGGAAGGTGGCCTTGTCGGCAAACGGCGCCAGCCCCTTGAGCTTGCCTTCCGGATCGTCCAGCACCTCTGGCCCAAGCGCCTCGATCAGCATCGCCGTGAGCTGCGGGTTGGACTGGTACAGCCAGCGACGGAAGGTAATGCCGTTGGTCTTGTTGTTGATCCGCTGCGGGTAGAGCTTGTGCAGTTCGGCGAACACCGTGCTCTTCATCAGCTTGCTGTGCAGCGCCGACACGCCGTTGACGCTGTGCGAGCCGAGAAACGCCAGGTTGCCCATGCGCACCCGGCGGCCATTGTCCTCCTCGATCAGCGACACCGCGCGCAGCACGTCGAAGTCATGCAGGCCTTTGGCCCGCAGGGCATCGATATGGTAGGCGTTGATCAGGTAGATGATCTGCATGTGCCGCGGCAGCATGCGCTCCATCAGCGCCACCGGCCAGGTTTCCAGGGCCTCGGGCAGCAGGGTGTGGTTGGTGTAGGCCAAGGTTCCGACGGTAAGCTCCCAGGCCTTGTCCCAGGGAATTTCGTGCTGGTCCACCAACAGGCGCATCAGCTCGGCCACGGCGATCGACGGGTGGGTGTCGTTGAGCTGGATCGCCGCGGCGTCCGGCAGGTTGAGCAGGTCCTTGTGCATGTTCAGGTGGCGGCGCAGCAGGTCCTGCAGCGAGGCGGAGACGAAGAAGTACTCCTGGCGCAGGCGCAGCTCCTGGCCGGCCTCGGTGCTGTCGGCCGGGTACAGCACCCGCGAGATGCTCTCGGCGCGGGCCACCTCGGCCACCGCGCCCAGGTGGTCGCCGGCGTTGAAGCGCTCCAGGTGGAGTTCTTCCAGGGCCCGGGCCCGCCACAGGCGTAGGGTGTTGACGCTGGAGCCGCGCCAACCGACCACTGGCGTGTCGTAGGCCACCGCCCGCACCGTCTCGCCCGGCCACCAGACCTGGCGCTGCTGGCCATTGCCCTCGTGCACGGTTTCGACGCTGCCGCCGAAACTGATCGGGTAGATCACCTCGGCACGCTCGAACTCCCAGGGGTTGCCGAAATCCAGCCAGTTCTCGGTCTGTTCCTGCTGCCAGCCATCGACCACCGCCTGGCGGAACAGGCCATGCTCGTAGCGAATACCGTAGCCATGGGCGGCGATGCCCAGGGTCGACATGCTTTCCATGAAGCACGCCGCAAGGCGCCCGAGGCCACCGTTACCCAGCGCCGCGTCGGGCTCGAGCAGGCGGATGCGCTCCAGATCCACGTCCAGCCCCTGCAGGGCCTCGCGGGCGATCTCCAGGTAGCCGAGGTTGCTCAGGCTGTCGTACAGCAAGCGGCCGATGAGGAACTCGAGGGAGAGGTAATAAACGCGCTTCTGGCTGCGTCGGTAGGCCCGCCGGGTATGGTCCATCCAGTGGTCGACCATATGGTCGCGGGCCGCCAGGGCGATGGCTTCGAACCAATCATGGTCGAAGGCGTGTTCCGGGTCCTTGCCGACCGCGTAGGTCAGCTTGGCCAGCACGGCGGCGCGAAAGGCCGCCACCTCTGCACTGTGGTCCTTTTCGTCACGGGCTTCGGTTTCCTGGGACATGAGGCATCCTCGGGCAAATGGGCGAAAGCGCAGGGAGATTGTTCAGCCTAGACGCTCTGACACGGAGCGACAGCGACGGTTCGCGGTTTTCATCCACCGCTGGCGAAACCGGCAAAAGGTTGTTCACAAATTGAACAACTCCGGTATCATCGCGCGCCCCAAAACCGTGATTTCCCTTGCAAGAATAAAACCGCAACCATGAAACCGACCCTGATCGCCGCCGCCGAAGTCGACCGCCTGGAGACCTGGCAGCGCTATGCCAGCCACATGTGCGGTGGCTGCCACTCGACCTGCTGCACCCTGCCGGTGGAGGTGAAGATCAAGGATCTGATCCGCATCGGCGTGGTGGACGAGTTCGAGAAGGACGAGCCACCGAAGAACATCGCCAAGCGCCTGCAGAAGGACGGCATCATCGAACGCTTCAACCAGAAGTCGGGGATCTTCACCCTGACCCGGATGAGTAACGACGACTGCCTCTATCTGGACCGCAAGAGCCGGCTGTGCACCATTTATGACAAGCGCCCGGATACCTGCCGCAATCATCCCAAGGTCGGGCCGCGGCCGGGGTATTGTGCCTACAAGCCTAAGGTGGCTACCCGCTGATCCTGCTTTGCTTTTGAAATCCTGGGGCTGCTTTGCAGCCCATCGCGGCACAAGGCCGCTCCTACAGGGTATTGCGGCTTTCTGTAGGAGCGGCCTTGTGCCGCGAAAGGGCCGCAAAGCGGCCCCTGAATTCTGTAGGCAAACAAACAAAAACGCCCCCGGCCTTTCGACCGGGGGCGTTTTCATTCAGCCTGAACTAATGACTCAGTTCTTGGCTTTCTTGGCAGCGCGGGTACGCTCGCCTTCGTCGAGGATCTTCTTGCGCAGACGGATCGACTTCGGCGTCACTTCGCACAGCTCGTCGTCCTGGATGAATTCCAGGGCCTGTTCCAGAGTGTGGCGAACCGGCGGAACCAGGGCGATGACCTCGTCCTTGCCCGAAGCACGCATGTTGTCGAGCTTCTTGCCTTTGGTCGGGTTCACGCCCAGGTCGTTGTCACGGCTGTTCAGGCCGATGATCTGACCGTTGTAGATCTCCTGGCCGTGTTCAACGAACAGCTTGCCGCGAGCCTGCAGGGTTTCCAGCGAGTAGGTCA